>Ga0082212_10001166_pt1 | contig 38634 bp, 36 predicted proteins | sample TergutNt197P3_FD_71548 | JGI IMG/M metagenome (GOLD analysis project Ga0082212, IMG submission 71548) | Neocapritermes taracua P3 segment gut microbial communities from Petit-Saut dam, French Guiana - Nt197 P3 | ecosystem: Host-associated > Arthropoda: Insects > Digestive system > Gut ...
TTAATAATTAAAAATTAAAAATTAAAAATGAAGGAAAGAATTCGCAAAGCGAATTCTAACCAAAATTATTAATTATCAATTATCAATTTTTAATTAAAAATGAAAGGGAAGAAATGAGAAAGATTTTGGGAATAATTTTAAATATTGCAATAGCAATTATAGTAATAATTATTTTGGTTGTTATATATGGTTTAGTGCAAACCCAAATATTAGAACACGAATACCCAAATCTTTTTCGGGTTCACTGTATTGCAAGTGGCAACTGGAAGCATGAGAGAAACTCTGCATGAAAAAGATATTATAATTGTTAAAATTTTAGATGAAGCGGGAAAAGAAAAATTAGAAAAAAACGACATTATTTTATTTAAACAAGATAACAACTTAATTACACATCGTATTATAAGTATAGAAAAAAACAACATAACAACAAAAGGAGATGCAAACAATAAAGAAGACCAATTAATACAAAAAGAAGATGTTATTGGGAAAATGGTGAAGGTGTTTTTGAAAATTGGTGTATGGGAAAAAGTGCTTGTGGCACCACAGGTATATATATCTATAATAGTTACAATTACACTTTTTGGAATAACAGTTATAATGGAAGACAAAGCAAGACATTAACTAATTAATAATTAATAATTAATAATTAAAAATTAAAAATGAAGGAAAGAATTCGCAAAGCGAATTCTAACCAAAATTATTAATTATCAATTATCAATTTTTAATTAAAAATGAAGGGGAAAAATGAAAAAGAAAGAAAGCAGTTTAATTAACAAAATAATTATTTTAATAGCCTGTGTTATGGTACTAATAATTAGTGTAAAAGGAGTAATGGCGAGGTTTACAAATAGTGCGGTTTCAAACACAGAAATCGAAATTGCATTATATGTATTTGAAGAAGACCTTCAAACTATAAATTTTAATTTAGGTAAAATCGAACCACAAATAGCACCATATATATATTATTTTTCAGTTGCCAATTATAATGAAAGTTATAGAGCAGAAGTAGACCTGGAATATACAATTAAAATAATAACAACAACAAATATTCCATTATCATATGAGTTGTTTGTAAATCAAAATTACAATGCACCGAGCGCTAAAAACGTTATTTCAACAAATATAGTAGAACCAGATGAAAATGGAACATATTTTAGAGAGTTAACAACCGAACCAAAAACGTTTTTGTATACTGTAAATCAATTAGACACATGTCAGCTGGCAATTTATTTCCCGCTTGCATATAAAGACGGAGGATATCAAGATGCTATTGAAAGTGTGGAAATAATTATAGAGTCAAAACAAATTATTTAATTAATAATGAAGGAAGAAATTTGCTCTGCAAATTTCAACAATAATTATTAATTATCAATTATTAATTATTAATTAAATTTAGGGAGGAGCCACTTGAAAAAACTTAAGAAAAAGAAAATTATAATTATATTTATACTAATAGTAATGCTATTGGTGGCTTCTGCCTATGGAAGATATAGGATAATTCGTAACGAGGATTTTTTTGGAAGAACAAAAGAGTTCTATTTCAACAGCGATAAATTATCTGAAAGTAGCCCGTTTTATAAAATAGAAAACTGGGCAGGTTCAGATAATTATATAATAAACATAAATGTAAACAGTAGAGGAAATGAGATATTGGGTGCAGATTATGCAATCGATTACGCTCTTTCGGTAGAATGTTCAGACAATGTATTGTGTCAGCTAAGCAAATCCACTGGAACAATTCCAGGGGTAACACATTCAGACACATTTTCTGTAACAGTTGTGCCAAATGCATCATTTAATTTAGGAGATATTGTAGAGCTTACCGTAACAGCAAGCACTGAAATTCCATATGAAAAAACAATAAGTGCAGATTTCCAATTTGTAATAGGGCAGGAGAAAGTTACTTATGAGATTATAGACAACCCGAATTCACCATATTTAGAAGTAAATATTTTCAATACATTTACTAATTCATCTGGAATAGTAACATTACAGTTCGACCCACAAGATGTATTAATAGACATGACTAATCAAAACTATATTGATGCAACTAGTACAGATAATGTACAAATTAGTGCATATAGCTTTATAAATGAAATTACATTTGAAATAAATGCATTAACAAGTACAAGTGTAAGATTTTATAAAACAAATATAACAGAAGATTATACTTACCCAAACCCATCTGGTACATCTATTATTACAGTAATAGGGGCAGAAGGACTTCCATACGAACAACAAGACATACAAATAACGGTAAAACATAAAGATGATGTTGGCGGGACATTGCAAAGTGACGACACAATATCAGCTATATTAAATTCAAGTAAATTAGTAAATTCAGCAACAATAACAAATATGTGCGTGTCTCATGTAAAATATAATGGAAATGTGGTAGTAACAGTAACTAGTACACCAGTAACAAATTACACAATAGTAAAAGCAAAAAATGGAGATATAGTAGAATTTATTTATGCACCAGACTTAAATGGAGATGGTCTGCCAGATACTGCGCCACAAAGTGTAAGTATAACAGTAAAACATAAAGATGATGTTGGAGCAACATTAAAAAGTGACGATATAGTAACAGGTACATTAAATGTAAGTAAATTGGTAAATGCAACAAGTATAACAAATATGTGTGTATCTCAGGTAAAATATAATGGAGCTGTGGTAGCTACAACAAGTGTAACTCCAATTACAGATTACACAATATCAAGTGCAAAAAGTGGAGATATAGTAGAATTTATTTATGTACCAGACTTAAATGGAGATGGAATACCAGATAGTTTGCAAAATGTAACAATAACAGTAAAACATAAAGATGGAGTTGGCGGAACATTACAAAGCGACGATACCGTAACAGGCACATTGAATTTAAGTAAATTGGTAAATTCTGCAAGTATAGCAAATATGTGTGTAGGTGAAGTAAAATTAAATGGAAGTGTAGTAGTAACAGTAACAAGTACACCAGTAACAAGTTATACAATATCAAGTGCAAAAAATGGAGACATAGTAGAATTTATTTATGCACCAGATTTAAACGGAGATGGCTTGCCAGACACTGCTCCAACAACTGCAACAATAACAGTAAAACATCAAAATACAGGTGGAACACGGGTTAAAACCAGATGACTCAGAAACAGGTACAGTGGGCGCAAGTAAATTAGTAAATGCACAATCTATAACAGATATGTGTGTAATCTCTGTGAAACTAAACAGCTCAACTGTGGTAACAGTAACTACTACACCAGTAACAAATTATACAATACCAAATGCACAAAATGGAGATGTAGTAATATTTGTATATGCAGATGACTTAAATGGAGATGGAATACCAGATATTCTGCAAGATGTAACAATAACAGTAAAACATAAAGATGGAGCTGGCGGAACATTGAAAAGTGACGATGCAGTAACAGGTACATTAAATTTAAGTAAACAGGTAAATTCTGCAACTATAACAGACATGTGTGTAGGTCAGGTAAGGTTAAATGGAACAATAATGGTAACAGTATCAAGTACACCAGTAACAAACTATATAATACCAAGTGCAAAAAATGGAGATATTGTGGAGTTTATTTATGCACCAGATTTAAATGGAGATGGCTTGCCAGACGTTCCATTAGGGCCAACTGGGCAGATGGCATATAATGAAGTATTAACACAGCGTATAATACCACCAGGATTTACAGAAAGTGTAGTAGTAGGAGAAACCAGTGTATCAGATGGACTTGTAATAATAGACGGAAGTGGAAACGAATTTGTATGGGTGCCAGTTGCCACAAGTTATAAAACAGCAACATTAACAACAAATATAGAAATAGTAACACCAACTGGATGGAAAAAAGTAAATACAACAACATATACAAGAAATTATTTAGAAAACACAGCTGGAACATTAGTAATGGAAGATTTGTTGGGAAATCCGGGAAGTGTGGCATTGGCAGTAACTGGACTTTCAAATATGCAATATGCAAAATGGACAACAGCAGGACTTGCATATAACAGTTCAAGTATACAAGGAGACGACCTGCCAACAAAAATAGCCGGAACATGGGGGCAAACTGAAGTAAGCCAAATAGAAAAATTTGGTGGGTTTTATGTAGCAAGATATGAAGCAGGTATACCAGCTAATGCACCAGCTGGAATGGGAACAACAGCAACTGAAGTGGCAAGAAATATATCTGGAGTGCCACAAAGTAAGCGAAATATAGTACCATGGGATTATATAACTTATGCAAATTCAAAAGCAAATGCAGAAAGTATGTACAATACAGCTTTGGTACAAAGTGGGCTATTAACAGGAACAATGTGGGATACCATATTAAGATGGTTTAATAATGCAGGTTACAATGTAAATACAAGTAGTTTAGCATGGGGAAATCATACTGATGCAACAGTAACTGGAATAACTGGGGCTACTACAGGAAACACAGCTGGAACACAAACATGGACAAACCGTTCAAACTTTACAAAACCAGCAGGGTCATCGTTTATAATGAGAACAGGGATTTCAAATTATGTAAAAGTAAAAAACATATATGATATAGCAGGTAACTGTATGGAAAGGACTAGTGAACGAACTAATCTCAGCCATATAGCTAGAGGGGGAGCCTTTATGGGAACTATGACAACAGCAGCATATCGCCAGCATGTAAGTGGAATGGATACAACAGTAAATTTTGCGTATACTTTCCGTGTAGCACTTTTCATAAATGCAAATATGATAACAGGAACAGTAAATTATAGCAACACATCACCAACAGTTGGAACAGTAACAGCGACTTTAACTGCAGACAGACCAATAAATACTCCATCTGGCTGGACACCAGTAAATGCAACAACATTTACAAAAGTATATTCATCAAATACAAATGAAGAAATACCACTTCAGGATTCTACAGGAAATGTAGGTGCTGTAAGTGTAGTAATAACAAATATAATAGATACATTTGAATTTAACTATACTGGAAGCTTTGCATATCTTGAAGTGCCTGCAAATGGAAACTATAGATTAGAAGTATGGGGAGCACAGCGGAGGATATCAAAACACTACAACATATGGAGGCAGAGGAGGATATGCAAAAGGAGAAGTATATTTAACACAAGGAACAGACCTATATATATATGTAGGTGGCTCAGGAACCACAGGAAATACAGCAGGCGGATTTAATGGTGGAGGAGCAAGAACATTACGCCCAGGAGGCGGAGGAGCAACAGACATAAGAATAGGAACAAACTCATTGTATGCAAGAGTAATAGTAGCAGGTGGAGGCGGTTCAGACGGCTCAAACAATATAGCAGGTGGAGTAGGTGGAGGAACATCAGGAACAGCAGGTGGTGGAAGCACAGGAACAGGTGGAAATCCAGGAACTGCCACAGCAGGTGGAACAGGTGGAAATGGAAACGGTACTTTTGGAGCAGGAGCACAAAGTGGACCTGCAAACAACCAAAGCCATGTAGGTGGTGCAGGAGGCGGAGGCTGGTTCGGAGGTGGCCGGAGTATCTGGCTTAGGAAATGGTAATCAATCAAATGTAAGAGGCGGTGGCCGGAGGCTCTGGATATGTATTTACATCTGGCACAGTACCAAATAATGGACAAATAGGTGGAACATATTTATTAGGAAGTGGATATTATTTAACAAATACAAGTATAGTTGCAGGAAATGCATCAATGCCAACAAAAGATGGGGCGAGTACAATGACAGGAAACGAAGGAAATGGATATGCAAAAATAACAGTAATAAAATAAGAGTATACAAAAGGGACGTGTTTTTTTGTATACAATTAAAAATTATTAATTAAAAATTAAAAATTAAAATGAATAATGTAAAATTTTAGGGTACACATTTTAAAAGATATATGTTATGATAAAAAAGAGGAGGAACACACATGGCAACAAATATAATGAACGAATATATAAAACTTACGGAGAAGCATCTAACACAATACATGAAGATTATATTCGATAACAAATTTGATGAAACTATTTTTGAAGAGCTTCTGGAGAGCTACATGAACGCTAGATATTATGATTTAAACGGAGACAAAAGCGACAACACATTAAAAGCAGAAATTCTATCTGAAATAGAAAAAAAGAAGTTAAAATTAAAACCAAAATATGAAGAAAATACATTAGAATACATGTGCGTGTTCTTTAGTTATATATTATATTTCGACAGAGTAATACCAAATAAAAACTTACAAAAAACAGTGGAAAGCATTAACGAAATGTCAAAGCGATTACTTAAAAGAAAAGTTGATATAACAGAAAAGTTATCGGTTGCGTTAAATGAAAATTTAGAGCAAATAAATAACTTGCTGGAAAAATATGAAAGCACAGACTTTAATTTGAAAATTGTAAGTTACAGCTCATACAAAACTGCATATAGAGTGGCATTGGAATATAGTTTTTCCATACCAAAAGTGTATAGCAATTTTGCAACCCAAAAAGTTTTCAACACAGGAACAATTGCTGAAGACAAGCTGTTTATAGAATATTCATTAATAACAATACAAATTATACAAGACATTGTAAAAGGGAATTTTAAAAGACAATACCTTGTAGAGCTTACAGACACATTGTTTAGTAAAAAACAAAAATTAGAAAGAATATTGAAACTGGTAGACAACCCGGCAATACAAGACAAACTAAATTTTAGAATAGAACATAAAGTGTTTTTAAAACACAAAGAACTAATATATTCACTTATGCAACGTGGCTTCAAATTTGCATGCTTTTTAGATGAGACATTTGTAGCAGATGCATTAGAAATAGAAAAATTAAACACATTTAATTTCGTTTTAGTTAGTGCAGAATTAACAGATGGCTATTATGCAATTACTGAAGGAAACAGAAAACTAAAGATTATAGAACTATGAACATCGGGGACGGTTCTCAAATGTTCAAAATGAACATTTGGGGACAGGCTTCAAACACAAAAGAAAGGAAAGATTAATTATGCAAACATTTCCAAGATTTTTATATGATTTTTTAACACAATTATTTTCTGGAGTTATTGAAATACTGAAAGGATTTGGAGCAGGATTTAAAGCAATTTTTGACATACAATCCTACAGAAATATTCTAGAGCTGTATAGGGAAGACCTCTCTATGCCTGAATGGATATTGGTGGGGCTTGCCATATTTATAACTATTATAATGTTCTTAATGGTTATACTTTTAATCTACCTAATATTCAGAAGATATTTTAAATTTAGAAAAAAAGTTGTTAAACAGGAAGAGCTAATGGACGAAGTAGCAGACCTTAATTACCAAGTTGCAAAACTAATGAAAGAAAAAGATGAAATCATGGCAATGAAGGTATCTCAACTTGGCTTAAAGCCTGGGGATTCTCCATTTGAAGAAATGGGAGAACAAACAGAAGGAGAAGAAGAGGAAGATGCCGGCACAGATGGAATCAGATTTACAAAATTAACAGACTTAGACGAAGAATTTAGAGATTATAAAATAAAAGACTATAATAATGATTTTACATTAGAAGAGTTTTGCGAAATGTTTAGAAACTTTGCAGCATCTAAACTTAAACTGTATTATACATCAGATATGATGAAACTGTTTGTATCTGCCATAGCATCAACAAGGTTTGTTATATTGCAAGGTATTTCTGGTACAGGTAAAACATCGCTTGCTTATGCATGGGGAAAATTTTTAAGACACGACTCTTGCATAGCATCTGTACAACCATCTTGGAGAGATAGAACAGAACTTTTTGGATACTTCAACGAGTTTACCAGAAAATTTAATGAAACAGAAGTGTTGAAAGAGCTTTATAAAGCTGGGTACACAGACGATATCTATACAATAATATTGGACGAAATGAATATTGCTCGTGTGGAATATTATTTTGCAGAAATGTTGTCTATTTTGGAAATGCCAAATGAAGATGAATGGATAGTGGAACTAGTACCAAATAAATGGAAAAACGACCCTAAGAAATTAACAGATGGAAAATTAAAAGTACCGGCAAACCTTTGGTACATAGGAACAATAAATAACGACGACTCTACATTTATGGTTACAGATAAAGTGTACGATAGAGCAATGCCTATAGATATTAACGATAAAGGAAAACCATTTAAACCAAAAGAAACTGAACCAATTGATGTGAACTGCAGTTATTTGAGAGAGTTATTTAGACAAGCCATATTAGACCATGAGATGTCAAACGAAATTTTAAATAAAGTAGAGCAAATGGACAACTATGTAATACAACATTTTAGAATTGCATTTGGTAATCGTATTGTTGCACACATGAAAAAATTTATACCAGTATACGTTGCTTGTGGCGGAACAGAAACAGCGGGAGTAGACTACTTTTTAGCAAGGAAAGTATTGAGAAAATTCGAGCAATTAAACATTGCATATATTAGAGATGAAATAGACCCATACATAGACTTTTTAAATAAAACTTTTGGTAAAGATGTAATGAAAGAATGTCTAGACTTTATGGGAAGATTGAAGAAATTAACATAAAAGTGAACATTGGGGACGTGCCTAAAATGTTCAAAATGAACATTGAGGGACAGGCTTAAACGGAAGGGGAAATAAATGGATAAAGAAAAGCTAGAAATAATGGATTTGTATGAAAGTACTGACACAAAAAAAGTTGCAGAGCAATTTTCTCGGGAAAATGGAGTCTACTTTACATGTGAAAACCGATTATCAGAAGGTAGAAAGAAAAACAGAATGGCTTGAAGTATTAGAAGAAACTTTCCCATATGTGGAAAATATTTTGCGTAATCCAAACAGATTTATAATGAACGAAGAAGAAATAGTAAAAATAGAAATGGCAAGAAGAATAACGGTAGACAGTATAAAGCATTTGTCTAAAAACACAAATCTTATTCAGGAAATAAACGAAGAAACAGGAGATGTAACTCCATCTAAAATTTTAAATATTAATAAAGAAGAAAATTTCAACACATATGAAAACCGTGTAATTTATACTTTAATACAAAACGCCAGATATTTTATACAAAAAAAGAAAGATGAAATATTAAAAGGAGAATCGCTTGACGAAAAAAACGACAAGTTTTTAGAATATAGAGGAGTAGCAAAAACTCAAAGTGAAGATATAAATATTAATATTTCACTAAACACAGTATTAAACAAAGGTGCAAGCAAAAAACCGAACAGCGAATTGTCGAAGCTACTACTTAGAATTAAAAAAATGGAAGAAAGAATTAGAGACACAACTGGATTAGAAACATACAAATTCCTAGATAAATTGCATGTTGCCTTAATAAGACCACCAGTTAGAAAAACAAATTTAATTTTAAAAAATGTAAACTTTCAATATGTTATGAAACTATGGGATTTCTTACAAGAACATTTAGATGATGAAGATATAAAAAGAATTAATGATAAAAAAGATTATATGGATCAAGACTACCTAAAAAAGTTACTTGATGAAAGCTTTTGGTTGAACTATTTAATAATTAGAACATTAGACCCAGAGTATGGAGATATAATTAAAACAGAAGAAACTAAAAAAATAAGAGCTGAAATAACAGACAGCTTATTAGAACAAATCTTAACTTTAAATGACGACTTAACAAAAGAACAATTAGAAGAAATGATTAAAAACAAATATACAGTTATAAAATACAAGAGCCTTTCAAGTATTGGCGAAATTCAAAAAATATTTAAGAAACACATAGACGAGTATTTAGAGCAAATCAGCTAGCAGAAATTAATAATTAATAATTAATAATTAAAAATGAAGGAAAGAATTTGCAAAGCAAATTCTAACAAAAATTAATTAAAAAGTGGGGACAAAAAATTGGAGAAATTAAAAAACAATGCAACATTAAAATTTATTTGGAACTTTGCTTATTGGATTTTGGTAATATTTACATTGGCAGTTTTGTTAATAGTAGTATTGCAAAGAGTAAGCAACAACTCACTTAGCTTAGGTGGTTTTAGAGTATTTAATATTGTTTCCCAAAGTATGATGCCTAAATATAATGTTGGAGATGTACTACTTTCAAGGGCTGTTAATACAGACAATATTACTGTTGGAGATGATGTGGTATATAATGGCGAAAAAGCAGATGTTGCTGGCAGAATAGTAACACATAGAGTAATAAAAATTGAGAAAAACGAAAACCGGTGAACGCATTTTTCACACACAGGGAATTGCAAACAGTGATGAAGACCCGCCAATAACAGGAAAACAAATTATTGGAGTAATTGTGTGTAAAGTACCAATCTTAAGTCAAATTGCAAAATTAAACAACAACGTATATACGTTTTATTTTGTAATATTTGTGCCTATGGTAATTTTAATATTTACAGAAATAAGAAGAATTATAAAACATTTTACGAAAAAATAGAGGGAGCAAAATATAATGAAAATAAAAGAAATTTTAAAAACAATATCATTAAGAAGACTGTTTATATTAATATTTTTATTAATATTTAATGCTTATGCCTGGTTTGTATTTATTACAAGAGGCGAAACTTCTATTACAACACATGTTGCTTCATGGGAAATCCAATTTAAAAACTCAGAAGAGCAGATTGTAAGTGTTATAGAAATTGATATAGAAAAAATTTATCCAGGAATGGAACCATACATATATACAATGGAGGCAAACAATTTAGGAGAAATGAACGCAGTTGTAACTTATGAGATAAGAGAAATATCGATACTGGGAGAAGTATATACAGTAGGAGTTGACGATTTAACAACTGAAGATTTGCTTACAATGCTTACAGATGGAACATACCCATTTGATATTCAAGTTGTAATGGATAACGATGGAGAGATTGAAGCAGAAACAGGAGTATGTGAAATTAAAATTATTTTTACTTGGGATTATGAACTAGAAGGAGAACTAGTTACCGATCAAGAAAAAGAAGATAGAAATGCAAGAGACACTGAACTACGGAGAAGCATCTTATGAATTCCATGAAACATATCCAGAGGATCCATGTGTGCAAATAAAAATAAGCATTATTGCTTCACAAGTAACACCTACGCCATAGTCCAAATACAATTAAATAATTTGAGTAAATGAAATACTAACATCAAAAATCCCTCTGTTTAATGGGTCCATAGTAACCAATGTATCTGCAGCATTGTCCATAACAGTAGTAGCAGGGTCGTCGCTCCATTTTATGAAAACTCGAATCTTCCTGGTAGTAATTCCTTCAAGGATAATGTCTTCATCATAGTCTATAACATGGGTAATTTCAGGAACATCTTCAAAACTTAATATCTCGCTGTCGTCTATGCTGTCACCTATGTCTTCATCTATAGAGTACCCAAAAATAAGCAAATCTAAGACATCACTTGTTTCACTTGGTGAAATACTAATTGTATATTCAAAAGATACATCTACATCTGAAAAATCTAAATCTAAATCGAAATACCCTTCTGCATATGGAGCCAGAACGCCGGGGAGCAATATGATCGTTTCCAGGAAACTCCGGAGAAAGCACAGAAGACATATTTGTATTGTTTATTATAGACATGTTGTTTACAGTAATATGCCATCTTGCAATATGAGCATTAGTGCTTCCATTTAAAGAAGACAAATATTTTGCATAAGTTTGCACAATAGAAACCATTAGAAAAATAACAGATATACCTGTTATAATAATAAATAACTTTTTACGATTACTCATACAACACCTCTTAGTAATTAATAATTAATAATTATTAATTAAGGAAATTTGCTTTAGCAAATTTCTACTATCATTATTAATTATACATTATTAATTATTAATTAGCAATTAATAATTAGCAATAAATAAATTTTTAGAAACGATTTCTTTAAAGAAAGGAAAAAGCAATGGCAAAAGAGAAAAAGATTATAGAAGAGAACTCATATGTAAATAACAACTCACCTGCGGGTGTAGAAGGTGCCACAACTGAGAAAAAGAAAGAAAAGAAGAGGAAGAAAAGCAACCTAGAGAGAAAAAATGAAAGAGAAAGAAGAATAAAAAAATTAAAAATAGCGTTAGCAATAATAGCTGTTATTCTTACAATTATCTATATTATTCTAAGAATATTAAACAACCCTAGAGATTTTACCATAATGCTTGGCACCAACTTCTCAAGAGATAAAGGGATAATAATGTATGAAAGCATAATAGATAAAAATGAGAAAAAGATTTTGGCAGCACCAAGATTAGAATCCATGGACAATATTTCTATTAGATGGATACCGCCAGATATAGATAACGAAAAAGACGGAAGCCATAATGGAGACAACTATCTTGCCTATACTTTTTATCTGGAACATTTGGGAATAGAGGTTTTAAATTATTGGTATTCGATTTATATAGATGATGTATTTAGAAATGTAGATGAAGCAACAAGAATAATGGTGTTCTTAAATGGAGAGCGAACAGTATATGCAAAACGAGACAGACATGGGAATCCAGAGCCAAACACAAAACCATTTTACTCTGCGGATTGTGTATTGCTAGAAGAAAGACAAAACATTAGACCAGGAGATATAGATAAATTTACAATAGTGTTTTGGATAGAAGGTGATGACCCAGACTGTGTAGATGCACTTATAGGCGGAACAATGAAAATGCATATGGAAATTACAGATGAGAAAGACTTAATGATAAACAGAGAAGAAAACACACCGATTGTGTGAAAAAGAATAGCTTAATTTTATCGGTAAAAACAGTTGATATTTCGGTAATTATGGTGTATAATACTAGTATATGAAAGGTTGTGTATACTATGGAAATAAATAAACCACCATTTGAGTTTAATGATGAGATGATTAATTTAATTGCTGAAATAAATAATAAACTTGGAAAACTAGAAGAAAGTAAAAAAATTGAAAATAATTTACATTTAAGAAGACAAAATCGTATTAAAACAATTAAGTCGACAACCGCAATAGAAAATAATACTTTAACCCTAAAACAAGTAACAGACGCTATTAATGGTAAAGTTGTAGTTGGCAAACAAGAAGAAATAAAAGAAGTAAAAAATGTTTTTATAGCATATGAAAATATATCAAAGTATAATCCGTATGATATTAAATCTTTCTTAAGAGCGCATTCATATATTACAGATTCGCTAATTAAAAATGCTGGCAGATTTAGAGACAGTGATGTTGGAGTATATAATGGAGATAAAGTAGTTCATATGGGAGCTAGACCACAATTTGTTTATGGCTTAATAGAAGACTTATTTAAATGGGCAAAAAATACAGACACCCATCCATTGATAGTAAGTGCTGTTGTTCATTATGAAATAGAAACAATCCATCCTTTTGATGATGGAAATGGCAGAATAGGTAGATTATGGCAAACAACGATTTTAAGTAATTGGAAAAGTGTTTTTGAATATATTCCAATCGAAACAATCGTGTATAAATATCAGCAAGATTATTATAATGCCATAGAAGAATCAAGAAATGATGGAATATCTAATAAATTTATATTATTTATGCTAAATGCTATAAATGAAGTTTTTGACGAATTAGATGACATTCAGATTACCGATATAGTTACCGATATAGTTACCGAAAAATTATCGAATATGGAAATTAATGTGCTAACTCCCATTGTAAAATACTTGCTTAAGTATAATGAGATAGACAATAGTAAAGTTCAGGAATTAACTAATAAAGGTGCTGAGAGTATTAAAAAATATTTAAATAAATTTGCAAAATTAAATATATTAATTTCAATTGGTGAGAATAAAGGCAGAAAATATAAACTAAATAAAGAAGTATTAAAATAATTCAGTTATAATGAAAAAAGCAAGTGCAAATAGTACTTGCTTTTTAGACTTGGGGACAGTCCTCTTTTTATGCATTTTATTTCACACAATATGTCGAATATTATATTTTGTGAACTGAAATGCATAAAAACTTGACAGAACTATTTGCATATTGTATAATATGTTTAGTGGAGGTGTACGAAATGATACAAAGGCCAGAATATCTAAATACTTTAATTGGATTTAAAGATAAAGACCTAATAAAAGTTGTTACTGGGATAAGAAGATGTGGAAAATCAACATTGTTTGATTTGTATTGTGATTATTTAATAGAGAATGGAATAGAAGATAATCAAATAATAAAAATCAATTTAGAAGAAAATGAATATGAAAACTTACACGATTATAAAATACTATATGAGTATATAAAAAATAGACTTCAAGAAAATAAAATGAATTATATATTTATAGATGAGGTTCAAAAATGTAAGGACTTTGAAAAAGCAGTAGATAGTTTGTATGTTAAAAAAAATACAGATGTATATATAACTGGCTCTAATGCGTATATGCTATCACGGAGAACTTGCAACATTATTATCACGGAAGATATATAGAAATAAAAATGATGCCATTATCTTTTAAAGAATATGTATCTGCGGTACGGAGAAATTGATTTATCCAAAAAATATAGAAACTATATAACGAATAGCTCATTTCCGTATACGCTAGAGCTTAATACTCAAAAAGAAATAAATATATATTTAGAGGGAATATACAATTCAATAGTATTGAAGGATATAGCAACAAGAAAAAAAACAATAGATATACCAATGCTTGGAAGTGTAATAAAGTTTATGTTTGATAATGTTGGCAATTTGTGTTCTTCTACAAACATTTCAAATTCAATGACTTCAGCAGGAAGAAAGATATCTGTCCATACAGTAGAAAGCTACCTAGAATCTTTATTAGAATGTTTTGTGTTATATAAAGCTGAAAGATATGATGTAAAAGGAAAGCAATATTTATCAAGTGGGAATAAATATTATATATGTGATACAGGACTTCGTTACTACTTGCTAGGAGATAAAAAAGTAGACATGGGTCATATATTAGAAAATGTTGTTTATTTAGAATTATTAAGACGTGGTTATGAAGTTTATGTGGGGAAAGTTGGAAATTTAGAGGTTGATTTTATAGTAAAAGGGAAAAATGGATATGAATACTATCAAGTGGCTTTAACAGTTAATGATGAGCAAACATTATCAAGAGAATTAACACCACTTGATAATATATCAGACCATAATCCCAAATTTTTATTAACCATGGATGATGCTCCAACAATGTCTCATAATGGAATAAAACAAATATATGTACTTGATTGGTTGTTAGATAGATGAAGGCAAAAAAATGAATGACCGCCCGTTTTACGGGCGGTCATTCATTTTTGGCATGTGTGTCCCCGAATGTTCAAAATGAACATTTTAGGCACGTCCCCAAATGTTCACTTTTTCCTCTTTTGGTGAGAATTACAAATAAGTTACAAAAACACAAACAAGTTACAAAAACGTCTCATTTTAACGATTATATCTCGTTTTGGCAACATTTATTGACAATGGAAAATAAGGTGGTAAAATAGAATTAGATAAATAATATTAAACAGCAAAAATGGAATTCAAAAGAAAAAGAGGGGGAAAACAAATGCAAAGAAAAAATGAAAAAGTAGATGTAAAAAGGTCAATATTTATATTGCTATTGTTAGCAGTATTTCTAATATTTACTACATATGCATGGTTTACATCTAACAGGTTAGTAAAAGTTGACACCATAGAAGTTAGTGTTGCAACATCTGCAGGTTTCCAAATATCTGTAGATGCAGTAAACTGGAAAACATTTATAACACCACACGATATATTGGGAAATGAAAGTTTGGGAGGGTCAAATCTTTGGTCTTCACACGAAAATCATATTCCAAGTGGAGAAAATATGAAACCAGTTTCAACTATAGGAGCAATAGACTCTGCTACCAGCAGAATGGAAATGTTTCGTGGGAAAGTAGAATCTGAAGAAAGTACAGGTATACTTGTGTTAGATGCATTAGAATCGCCAGACGTTAAAGCAAATATTGATTATATCGCATTTGACATATTCTTAAGAACAACTCAAACTGTAGATCTTTATTTAGATACAACTTCAAATGTTATTGGTGGACTTAATGCTACTGGCCTTACAAAAGGACTGGAAAATGCAACTCGTGTAGCTTTTGTAAACCAAGGAAATGTACCACTTGCTACTTATGAAGCTGCTGGAGGTGTAGAGGCCGCAAGGGATTTAGATGATGCAACAAGCGTTACTATTTGGGAACCAAACAGTAATTCGCACACAACAGCATCGATAGCTGATGCAATGAATGCTTATATTGAATCGCTTACTCAAACTGAAAAAATAACACAATATAATGCAGTAAAAGAGGAGATTGGAGTATCACCAGATACACCAATTCCATTAGAAGCGGCAAAAGTTAAAGGGACACCAATTGCTGCTCCATATAACAGCTATTTCGGAAGAGTTCGGACTAGGAGGAACAGATTTTCCAGGTGCAAATCCACTTAACAAATACATACAAACAGACAAGCCAATTAGTGAGGCTATTTACTATAAAAATGATGGAGATGGCTTAATGGCAGACAAACAAAATCTTGGTATTGAATTAGTTGCAGGAGTTACAAAAATAAGAGTATATATGTGGATTGAAGGACACGATTATGATTGTCAGGACTTTGCTTCAGGGACAGATTTAGCTTTTAATTTAGGATTTACAATTGATGGAACTGCAAGCACAATAGCACCAGACAAAACAGTATTGACTGCTGTAGCACTTGAAGCAACAACACTTAGAGACTTTGACAACACAACAACACCAACATACGATCCTACTACATTTGCAACATTCCAAGGAGCAGTTGGAGGACTTTTAGCTCTGCCAGAAGTTACATTAGGGGAAATTAATGCTAAAATATTAGCATTGAGATTAGCAATAGATGCAGTAGAATTATTACCATAAGAATTATAACAATAAATAAACAAGGAAAATAAAAATGCTCCACGGGGACGTTAAAATCTCTGTGGAGATTTTTAATAAAAGTAATAAATTATTCATTAAAAAATATCGATTTTTGATTAAAATTTCCATTGATTATTAAAAATCGTTATGATATAATTTTAGAGAATATGTATAAAAATGTATGTAGTAGAAGAAAGCGGTATAAAAATGGGGGAATTACAGGAAACAAAGGAGAAAAAACTACTAGACGATACAAAATTTAAATTAAAACAGGAAACACTATTACTGTTGATAACATGTTTTTTGGTATTGTCTACATATGCATGGTTTACATCAAATACATTTGTAAAAATAGAAGAAATAGACATTAATGTACAAACATCAAATGGGTTAGAAATATCTGTAGATGCATTAAACTGGAAAGAGGTTTTGGCAAATAAAGATATTTTAACAGGAGAAGATTGGGGTGGACATTTAAACTATATTCCACAAGACTATATGAAACAAACTTCAACAGCAGGTGAAGTAAATGGAGAAGGGTTTCTAAGAATGTTTTCAGGTGGAGCAATTGGAGGCGTATTGACTGCGAAAGAAGAACCAGATGGGAAAAAAGGCTTAGGTTATATAGTTTTTGATATATTCTTAAAAACAAATCAAGATAGAGACCTCTATTTGGATGTAGATGCAAATGTTATTGGGGCACTTGGTGAAAATGGTTTAACAAATGGAATGGAAAATGCAGTTCGAGTAGGATTTGTTGTTAAAGGACATGTAAAACCAGCCGATTATACAAGCCCTGGTGGTGTGAATATTGCAAGAGGGTTAAACAATGTAACACAAGTTATTATTTGGGAACCAAATAGCAACTCACACACTGAGGCAGCCATTGAAGCAGCATTTAGTTGTTATGGTGTAAGAATTTCTCAAAATGAAGTAATAAGATCTTATTCTGGTGTAAAAGCTCCAATTTCAACTCCAGTTCCATTAATACAGGCAAACCATAGAGATAATCCAGGGCTTTTTGGAGAGATAACTGGTGGTGCTTTAGGCTCACGATTTACTTTCATACAAACACCAAAACCAATGAGAAGTCCAAATTATTATTTGAATATTGGAGATGGAGAACTTGGGGACATAGTAGACCTTGGAGTTAAATTAGAACCAGGAGTTACAAAAATAAGAGTATACATGTGGATTGAAGGACAGGACTATGATTGCGAAGACCTTGCAGCCGGACTGGAGCTACAATTTAATTTATCATTTATAGGAGAGATTAATACTAATTATTAATTATTAATTAATAATTAAAAATTAAAAATTAATAATTAAAAAATAGGGGGCAAAAATTAATAATGGATTGGAGTCCCTGAATGAAAAGTAATATTATTGAAGAAAAAACAAAGCAATTTGCAATTAGAATTATAAAACTATATAAATACTTAACCGCTCAAAAGCAAGAATATATATTGTCTAAACAATTATTGCGTTCAGGCACAAGCATAGGTGCCAATGTAAAAGAAAGCTCATGCAATTAGCAGGAAAGAATTTATAAGTAAACTAAGTATTTCCTTAAAAGAAGCTAAAGAAACAGAATATTGGTTGGAGATATTAAAGGAAACTGGCTATATTAAACAAAATGAATACGAAAGCATAAATGAAGACTGTATACAAATTATAAAGATAATAGTAGCAATACTAAAATCAACAAAAATTAATTATTAATTATTAATTATTAATTATTAATTATTAATTATAAAGAGTGGGGGGAACGAAAGATGGAAAAAGGGTTAAAGAAATTAGCATCAGCAGAAATATTGGAAATGTATAATAAAATAAGCGATTTTGTTGAGTTTCTTAAAAATGAAATTAAACAAAATGAAGAAGAAAGTGGTGATTAAATGAGTGTATCGCAAAAACTAGAGGAAAGAATTAATGCCAATAAAGAAGTGCTGGCTGCTCTTCCTAAAAATAATAAAAAGAATAGAAAAATATATGTGGAAAAAGTAAATGCATTACATGAAGAGTTTTGCAAATACAAAGAGCAATTAAAAAAAGAAATGGAAGAAAGATATAACACAGCTACTCAAGTAAGTAAAGATGCAGAGCTTAATAATCTTCAAAAAACATTAGAAGGAATGGAGCAAAATTTAAGCTTGTTAAACAGCATATCTACTTCTTATGAGAAAATGGGGCTTGATAAAGAGCTTCAAACACTTGGGCGCTATTATAAACAAAACCTAGATATAGTAAATGAAATAATTTTACGTTGTATAGGTAAATTTAAAGAAGTGGGAGTTCCAATTAGCCTTGAAGATTTCAGATATAGCAGATATGTAAAAGAATATTTAAAAGTTGTGTTTAAACAAATAAATGGCGGAGAGCAACTTCCAAAGAAAATAAAAGAGAAATTTGAAGAGGTTTATTGGAAATGCCCAGATATTATTACACATATTGAATTAAATTTCAGATACCTATATATAAAATATGAAAAAGAGATAGATAAATATTATGAAAAACAGAAAAAACAAATTCTAGGGAACAAAAGAGAACAAGATGTTTTAAACGAATATAAAGAGCTGAAAAAAGAATATATAGAAAAATCTAAACAAGATAAATATTCTATTGTTACAAACTTTATAGAAGGTAAAATTAGACCAGAAGATTATTTGAAAACAAAAATGAGTGGAACATATGAAAAATTTATAACATCACAAAGGCTAGATGACATGGACGAAGCCAAACTTGACGAAATAAGTGTGAACATGGGAAAACTACAAAACAGTGTCCATGAATATAAAAATTATTTAAAATTTAAATTTATTATAGAAGATATAAGAAAAATTTATATGGAAAAAGAAATACACCAGAAAGCATATGAACAAATAAAAAAAGAGATTGTATTAATGGAAGACAAAATTGTAAAACTGGAAAAGAAAATACAAGGTGGTGGATTCTTTAAAAAACCAGATGAGAAAAGCGAGACTGAGCAAAATAGTCTTCTTCTATCACTAAAACAATTATATAGAGATTTAGATAAAAATAAAATGTATGACAAAATACATTTAAGACTAAAAGACAGCTCTACAATCTATGGAATGTTATTGTTTGCAGGTTCATTTTACGATTATGTATATAGATACATGAGAGATGTTGTTGTAGATATAGAAGAAGAAGAAATAGATAAAACTATACAGGAACTAAGAGACTTTATAAACTGGCCGTTCTGTATTTTGTTAAACAATATAAAAATACTTGAAAGAAAAGATATGTTGTTAATAATAAGAGACAGGTACCAGTTGCTGGGAATTAATATAGCAAGAGGAGCATTGGGAGAAGGAAACTTAGACCAGCTAGAAAAAGAAATAGAGAAAATGCAACTATATTATTATATTACAAAAAACAATATAAATATAGAAGAATTAGGAACAGCAATGGAATTTAAGAAAATCTTACAGAAATAGACATAATTTTAAATTAAACTTTCAGGAGAACGAGATTGAAAAAGGTAAATGTAAAAAGAACAACAATATTATTTGTTTTAATTATTTTAGCAATAATTGGAATAATCATTTTTGGACTTTCTAAGGCACAAAATACGAAGGAAATACATGTAAACTTTATAGATGCGGAAGGATTTTTAGCACCAGAAGAAGGTATTTTAAATGCAGTAGACAGTAGAGAGAGTGGTTATTATATTACATTGCCTGAAACAATAAATGGTAAATTTATATCATATTTTATTTTAAACACAGGAGAAGAACCTAACCAAGAAGAAGTAACAGAAAATGAAGAAGAAGAGGCAATAGAAGAACAAGAGGAAGTAATAGAAAATGAGGAAGAAGAGGAAACAGAGGAAGAAGAAATAACAGAAGAACAAGAAGAAATAATAGAGGAAGAACAAGAAGAGGAAATAGAAGAAGAACAAGAGGAAAATCCACAAAATATAATATATAAGTTACCAGGAGAAAGAATATATTTAACTGAACAAGAAATAGAGAATGCTGAAATAAATTTGAGCATTATTTATGATACACAGAAAATAGAAGGTACAAGAGCATATAACCAAGTATTGGAAAAAACTTTTGAAAATAAGCGAGTTGTAATCTCTGGATATATGTCGCTAGGTGCAGAGATTGTAACTAAAGAATTAGATGAAATAAGCAAAATAGAAATAGAAACATTGGCACAAACTAAAATAGATGAATCTGCAATATTAAATGAAGTATTTTTCATACAAGATAATATTACATTATATAATTTGCAAGTTACTCTATTCAATACAAATAAAAAAGAGGTAATAGACAAATACAGATTAGCAAAAATAGATGAAATAGAAATTTATGGATCAAGCATAAGTTTGCTAGATATAGAAGATATAGAACCTTTTAAAGTTCAAAACAATGAAGCCAGTTTTGAAATAGGAGAAGCTTCTACTTTTGCTATTATAGAATTGGCTGAAATAAAACTACTTGCTTTGAGTTCGCCTGCACAAACTATACATATAATAGATGAAGAAGAATGGGATGGAACAGTTGCCACTGGTTTTAAATATGGAGCAGGTACATCTGGATTTCCATATTTAATAACAGATGGCCGAGAACTTGCATATTTAGCAAGCCAAGTAAGAACAGGTGTAACATATGAAGGAATATATTTTCAATTAGCAAAAAATATTAGTTTAAATGACCTGGAATGGACACCAATAGGAGACTATACACATTCTTTCCGTGGAATTTTTGAAGGAGCAGGTCATAAAATATCAAATGCAATTATAACAACAAAAGAAGCAAATACAGAAGACATAGAAGCATATGGTATATTTGGCTCTATTGGTGGTGGAGCGAGCTATGCAGAAATAAGAAACTTAGAAATAAACAATATTACAGTTAAATTGGGAACAGTTACTGAAACATTTAATGAAAACAGTGGATACAATATAGGTTTTGTAGCAGGAACTGTTTATAATGATGCGAAAATAACAAATTGTATTGTTAAAGGTGCCGAAATGCTAACAGCCGGAAGCTTAACAATAACTGAAACTACAACTGTTTATTCAGGAGGAATAGCAGGAAGTGCAGGAACGAGTGAAACTGTAGACCCAGGAGCGGGCCATAGATATGTAATAGAAAATTGTTATGCATCTGCAGATATATTAATTGGACTTGCAGATGGGAATGGAATATCTACCGGAGGTATTGTAGGAAGAATTTATAAACAACCAGTATGGCCAGCAAATTGTTTATACACAGGAACAATAACAAATGGTGGATATATAGGACCTATATTTGGGAGTGTAGTTGGAGATGTTTCTCCGAAAGACCTTAATTTGGCTCCAAATATTAGTGTTAATGATGGAATATTTAACGGAACAGGCAATATAGGTGGAAGCTCACCTAACCTTACAATAACAAGTTACTACAGAGTTTTCACATTAAATTCTATGAACTTTGATGTAACAACAACTAATGGAATTACACCAGATGCTTTAACACATAGAATAGCTGTAACAGCAACAGATATTATGGCATGTTTTCAAGGAATTAACAAAGGTATTTATGCAGATGACCTTGAAGCAATGCTTACTGAATTTAATAACAACTTAGGAGGAAATCATGTTTCTTGGATTTTGGAAGGTGAAAGCTTTTCTTTTAAGCCAAGACATCTTACTTTAATAAATGGAACAGATAATGAAATAACAGCAGATATAGTAGATGGCTATAATGTTGGGTCATATACATATACATGGTATATAAACAATACTTTAGATGTTGGCACATTGGGAGATACTTACACAATTCCTTCACCAAATACAATGAACCGCCTTGTTGAAGTAATAACATTTGATGGTACTTATTATAGTGTGGGAAAAGCATTTATCTCAAGAACAATGGCGAATGAGCCTAACCTGCAGGCAGATATATGGAATGGAGCAGTTGCTAGTAGTTTTAAATATGGAAATGGTACAAACATATTCCCATATCTAATAACAAGTGGAAAAGAACTTGCATATCTGGCTAGCCAGGTAAGAGCAGGTACAACATATGAAGGAACGTATTTTCAGCTTACAAACAACCTTAACCTAAACGGACTGGAATGGACTCCAATAGGGAATTATACAAATTCTTTCCGTGGAGTTTTTGATGGAGCAGGCCATAAAATATCAAATGCATTTATACAAACGAAACCTGCAAATACAGCAGGCATAGAGGCATATGGTATATTTGGTTCTATTGGCGGCGGAACAGCTTCTGCAGAAATAAAAAATCTGGAACTAAGAAATATTATAATTAAATTAGGAACAGGAGTAGCAACATTTAACGAGAATAGCGGATACAATATAGGATTTATGGTAGGAACAATTTATAAAGATGCAAAAGTAACAAACTGTATTGTTAAAGGCTCTGAAATGATTGCAACAGGTGACTTAACAGTAACTGAAACTACAACTGTTTATTTAGGAGGAATAGCAGGAAGTGTAGGGACAATGGTTACAGGAGACCCAGGTGCAGGACACAGGTATGCAATAGAAAATTGTTATGTATCTGCAAACATAACAACTGTATCAACTATGCTTGGAAACAGTAATGGAGCAAACAGTTTATATATATCTAGTGGTGGTATTGTAGGAAGAATTCATAAACAGCCAGTGTGGCCAGAAAATTGTTTATACAAAGGAACAATAAACACAACAACCACATTACAAAATGGTGGATATATAGGCCCTATATTTGGATCGGTAGTTGGAGACGAAGCACCAGTAAGCCCGAGCAATGCCACAAATATTAATATTGATGACAGAATATTTAATGGAACAAGTGAAATAGGCGGAGGTTCGCCTAACCTTACAATAACAAGTTATTATACAAATTTCTATGCAAAATCTACATCATTTAAAGTAACAGCAACAAATGGAATTACACCAAATGCATTAACACATAGAATAGGAATAATAAATACAGATACAATGGCATGTTTTCAAGGTATTAACAAAGGTATATATACTGTAGATATGATAACAATGCTTGTAAAATTTAATAATCATGCGATTGGAAATAATGTTTCTTGGGAATATGAAAACGGAGAATTTAGTTTAATTGAAAGAGCAACTGCTATATTTGAAGAAACAATAACAAATACCTATGAAGCACAAATATCAGACAACTACAATACCGGTACTTATACATATACATGGTATATTAATGGTGCATTAAATGGAGGTGTTGTAGGAAACACATATTCAACAGGTGGAGCAGGCACTCATGCGATTGTAATAATTCATGATGGAACATATTATACAATAGCAAAATTCCAAGTTGGATTAACTATTGATATATCGTTTAATGTAAACACAGGAACACATACAGTTAATGCAAGTTTAATAGGTACAGCACTTCCATATATCGATATAGAAGACTATACATTCAAATGGTATATAGTAAATTCGTCAGGTAATGGAGATGAAAGAATAGAAGGAAGTTCGCTAACATTAACAGAGCTAAAAGAAGGAAATGAATATAAATTAATAGCTACAAATATGGCAATGGGCGACCTGTCTTCGGAAAACAGTTTCTTATATGGAACAAGAACAGTAATATATGTTTCATATTCAGCAAATGCTACATATGGGTACCCTGCAGGAAACAACAGCAATAATGGATTAACTCCGGCTACACCAGTACAAACAATAGAAAATGCATATACAAAAATTTCTGGCACTGGAACATATTCATCAAACATTATTGTATTAATGGGAAATTATACAGACAATACATATTTAAACAATGGAGGAAATCCTGGCAATAATTATACAAACAGTAACTATAATAAACAAGCTACTATAACAGGAATATATGGTGGAACAGATTATTATGGGGAATTAACTTTTGAAGGTGAAAAATATTTATCTGCAGATTCGTTATTCCAATATATAAAGCTAAATGGTACAGTTGCAACATTTTTCCATTTACAAGGAAGAAGTGTGGTAATGGGAGAAGGTCTTGTAATGGACTATCCATATGCAGATTCGCTTCAGAATCTGGGACATATTGCAGATATTGCTTCTCCAAACTTTAATTTAATAGGTGGATATTTAGATTATAATGTTAGCAGTGCAAACAGCATACCTAAAAATAATTCAACGATATTAATTAAAAGTGGAGCATATGTAAGAATATTGGCAGGAAACAGATATTACTCAGTTAATGCAAGTTCAAACAATACACTTGGTAAAAGCACAGAAACATTTAACTCAACTATAATTATAGATATAGAAAACAGCACAAAAGGTTCTACATACGATTGCGATATAAATACATTGGCAGGTGGACAAGATAGTGGAAATATTTACGGAAATATTACTCTAGATATTAGAAATGGAAATATTGGAAGAGTAATTGGAGGAAGTATAGGAAACGTACTTGCAGTTCCTGGGTATCCGTCTAATTCATTCTTTGGGGAAATTCATATAATGGTTTCAGGTGGAACAATAGGAGAGCTATATGGTGGCTCACTTGGTAGAGCTAGAAGTGATGTGTATTTTTATGGAAGTATAGATATAGATATTTCTGGCGGATATATTAATTCAAATTTATATGGAGTAGGAGCAGGTGGAGTTACTGGATATCATGCAAGTTCAACAGACCCATATAAGGCAATGGGAGCAAGCTATACAACTGAAGTCAATATTAATGTAACAGGTGGAACAGTTAATGGAAATCTATATGGTGCAGGTTATGGATATTCTTGGTATTTATCTGCATACACAATTGCAGAAGATGGTGGAACATTATATGGAAATTCAAATATAAATATCTCAGGTGGGACAGTTAATGGAAACATATATGGTGCTGGAAGAGGATATTCCGGATATAGTACAATTAGAGCAGAACTTGCTCAAATGTATGGAAATACAAACATTAGAATAACAGGTAATCCAACTATAAGTGGAGGTGTGTTTGGCGCAGGCGAAGGAATGCCAACACCAGCATATGCTGCAACTGCAAGATTAACAGGAAATTCAAACATATATATTGAAACAGGTATAAACCTTAATGTATATGGTGGCGGATATGCAGGAGAATTAATTGGAGATACATTTATTAATATTGAACATGGAGAAATTACAGGTACAATATATGGTGGCGGAAATGCAGGGTTGGTTAGTGGCACTACAAATATATATATAAATGGAGGAAGTGCAGACAATATATATGGTGGAGGGCAATCTTCAAATGTAACAACAACAAATATAACATTGCAAGGTGGAACAACAAACAATATATTTGGTGGCTCTCATTTAAGTGGCAATGTTACAACAAGTAATATTAATATAATATCTGGCTCAGTACAGAACTTATATGGAGGAAATAACAGTGGTGGACAAACAGCTAATGCAAATATTATTATAGATGGTGGAACTTTAACAAACTTGTATGGTGGTGGATATAATGCTATAACAGGAACAAGTAATGTTATAATAAATAATGGAACAATTTCTGGCAATGCTTATGCAGGTGGAAATTTAGCCACAGTAAATAATCCATATATAGAAGTAAATGATGGGAATATTGGAAAAGTATATGGTGGTGGAAATAGTGCTACTGTGCCATATACTATTGTACAAATACAAGGAGGTACAATAGAAAATATATATGCCGGAGGAAATGCAGGAGCAGTAACAACAAGTACATCGCTAAACATAATAGGAGGTATAGTTACCGCAAATGTATATGGTGGTGGACAAGATGGTGCAGTATATGGAGACACAGTTGTTAATATAAGTGATGCAGAAATTAATGGTAATTTATATGCAGGTGGAAACGGACTTCTTGCGACTGTATATGGAAACACCAACTTAACAATGGATATGGGAACTGTTATAGGAACACCTGGTTCATTGGCACCTGCAAGTGGCTCTGTTTTTGGAGGAGGAAGTACAGCTCCAGTTGGAACAACAACAGTAGATAATTCAATAAGCACAATTAATATAGTAGGTGGAACAATTTATGGAAATATATATGGCGGTGGACATACAGCTGTAACATATGGAAATACAACTATAAACATAGGAAATGATGTTGTAAACGATATTACACTGCAACCAGACAATATTTATATAAAAGGAAATATATTTGGTGGAGGAGAGCAAAAACCAATTGGTGCAAGTATGTTTACATGGGATTCTATAAGTGTTACTAAAGGAATTAATATTAATATTGATGGAGCAGGACATAGTAACTTTTCAATAGATGGAAGTATATTTGGTTCGGGACATGGTTCAAATACCAAAACTTCTAGTAATATAAATATTAAAAATTTTGGAACAGCAATCAATCCAAAAAAGAGTGTATCTATTCAAAGAGCAACTGTTGTAACATTAGATAATTCTGTAATAGCTTTAAGTGGAACAACAGATAGTACAGACGATTATTTTACAGCTAACTTTAGTGTGAACAGAATAGGTGAATTAAAACTTAAAAACAATACAACGATTTATATGAACTATGGTGCAAACCTTTTAGAAAAATTATCTAGTTTAGTAGATATAGCAGGCGTAGAAACAAAAGGAAGTGTAACAGTTAATACAGATGGTTCAACAATGAAAAATGTAGATAACAGAATTTACTTAAAAGAAAATAAAAACTTAAATGTTGCAAAAGATAAAACACTTGAAACTGCGGGAACAATAAGTGGAATGTTCTTTTTAGGAATGTTTAGAGATATTGGGTCACCAAATACTACAACTGGCGTTTACAGTTTTGTTAACGGAAGCCCTATAATAAATGACGATATGTTTGAAAGCAACTCTTATGTATGGGGAATGCATTATTCTCCAACACACAATACAAAAATAGATGGTTTTTATACAAACTATAACGAAAATGATTTTGTAAAAGTAAAATATATAGAGCCAACACCAGAAGATACGTTTTACTATATCTGGACAGTTGGAGGAGAAATAAGTGTTACAACTTTTGAATTTGAGTTAATTGCTTCTAAATATGCAACATTCGGAACACATGAGCTATTATTAATGGGATTTGATACACCAAATACAAATTTCGACATATCAGAACTTGAATTAAACCTTAACCCATCAGTTTCTTTAATAGATAATTCAAATATTGAAACTATTGCGCCAGACCCAAATGATGCAAACTATACATTTGGATTATATATGAATAATGGTTTAAACGGATGGCAAACAAACAGTTATACCGAATTTTATACAGCAGAAGGCGGAACTTATGTTGGCAGTACAAGGTACAGTAGAGATAACTCAAGCAATACTCCAAGTTTAGGATTCCATTTAGTTAGCTCTAAAAACGTAACATTAAATCAAACGTTAGGAACAGTAAGAATAAGATTCCAGGTTTTAGCACCAGTAGATGCATGGACATATGGTGTCTCATATATAGATATAATTATTACATTGAAATCTGTTGCATATGAAGATTATTTTTATGAAGCTGCTATTGCACCAGGTGAAGAATTTAAAGTGTTCCCAACTCAAATAACAAATATTACAGCTAGAAGCAAATTTTCGACATATTATTCATTATATATTGATAATTTAAGTAGCAGTATGTATAATGCAAATTATGGAACTTCTGAGAGGGTATTAACTTCATTGTGGATAGACGAAAATGTAATATATCCATTTGTTTTACCTGAAAACACTAAAATAACAATGCTAGATTTAGTCCAAAATAAAGCCTACTATTATGAAGTAACTGCAGATGATGAATTTTACGGGAAAAGTACATACCGGACTTGCAGATTTTATTGAAATGGGAAGTGAAGACAAACCATTTGATGAAAATGTAGCAAAAACAGCATACTACGATAATGTAGAAGATATAGTATATGAAGAATTTATATTCCATGTAGATTTCAAAGAATGTGTAATTGCACAAGATATGGAAGATATTGTATTACTAATAGAAATGCAAGATACAAGCACAAATACTATTATAGATGTATTAACTGAACAAGCAGAAGAAATGATATATAATGTATATATAAATAAAGAAGCATATATTGATGTAAATGCATCAATAAGTAATAGTACTGTTTATTTAGGGAACAATGTAGATATAAATGTTGATACAAAGTTTATGCAACAAAATATAGGTTTTAATATTATACATGATACCAAATTTTTTAAAGAGCAATTGGGAATTAAAATAAGTATTTACGATCATAATAACAACAAACTTGAAGCAGAAGATTTGCTGGGTATAAGGTTTATATTAGACGGAGATATATATTATCCAAGGGTAGATGGTACAACAAGAATAAGAATAGCAGACAAAGTGGCAAATGTGCTTACAAGACTAACAATGGACACATCAGGAAATACAACACTTGCAACAGGAGAATATACAATAAAAGTAGAGGTATTTAGTTCATTAGATGGTATTTTATATGGAACAGAAGTGCCAGTTCCAACAGAAATTCCATTTACAGTTATTAATAACGTATATGGGTTAAAAGTTACAACAGAAGATGAGTCAAAAATTGTAGATAAAATAACAGGAAATACATTAAACGATACAAATGCATTACAAGCGGTTATAGAATATTCTTCTGGACTTGCAAATCCAAATATTGTTGTAGCACTAGAAAGAAGAAGATATGACACATTATATTCAACAAATTATGAATTGGTAGACTTAAGAGATTATGTATTGGGAAGACTAACAAATGGACATGGAGATTATGAATATATGGTAACAAATGAACCAGAAGGAACAAATCTATTCCCAATTACATTAGCAGAAGGACTAAAAACCGGAACATACAGGTTGGTATTTAGATTATATGACGGTACCGAATATATTGGTGAAGCATATGACTACATTGTAATAAAATAGTATACAAAAGGGACGTGTTTTTTTGTATACAATTAATAATTAATAATTAATAATTAAAAATTATTAATTAAGGAAGAAATTTGCGAAGCAAATTTCTACAATAATTACTAATTATCAATTATTAATTTTTAATTAAAATAGGAGCGTAGAATTGAAAAAGATTACAGAAATAATAAAAAAAATAATAGAAAAAGTGCCTGAGATTGACCCAGTCACAAAAGAAATAATTATTAGAATAACAAAAAAACTATTGTTTATTTGTTTAATTGTAATTTTATATAACGTGTTTCTTATTACAAAATCTGCTTTAGACCAAACAGGTGCAAAAGAAATATTTGGATACAAAGCATACATAATCACAACAGACAGTATGAAGCCGGCTCTAAAAACAGGTGATGTCATTATTGTAGACCCTGTAAAAGAATACAAATTAATGGTGGGAGATATTATTACAATTAAAAAAGCAGGAGAAATTGTCACACATAGAATTGTAGAAATAAAAGAAGATGAACCAAACGAATATATTACAAAAGGAGATAACAATACAATTGAAGACTTAGAGACCGCAGTATATGAGCAAATAGAAGGGAAGCAATTTATAAGAGTTCCGTTTTTAGGAAGTGCAATAATGTTGTTAAAAAATAAAATATATGGTATTATAATAGCAATATTTGTATTTATGGTTTCATATAGCAACATACAAAAATACAGAAAGAAAAAAATGAGACGACAAAAAAAGCTATATTACGACATGAAAAAATAAGTATACAGAACTATAGGAGCGGAGAAATGAAAAAAATTCTAAAAAGAATAGTATTAATTTTAATAATAATTATTGTAATTTACAATTTAAGTTATTCTGTTTTAAAATTACTTAAAATAGATATGAGCTTCTTGGGTATAAGATTTTTGATTTTAGAAACTAATGCTATGATGCCAGCAATAAGCCAAAAAGATATGTTGATTTTAAAAAAGCCTAAACAAAGCGATTTATTAAAAGACGATATAATTCTTTATACAGAAAATAAAAATGTTAGAGTAGGCAGAATTTTAAATATAAATGAAAACATGGCTCAAATAAGTTATGTAGTAAAGGCAGATAACAGATATTTAAACGAAACAGAACAATTATTAATAGAAAATGTAAAAGGAAAAGCAATAAAAATAATTCCAGATGGAGCAATATTTTTAAAAATACTACGTTCAAAATTTTTAACGTTATTTGTTGTTGCAATATTGTTTATTATATACAGAATTCAGCAATATAAGGGAAATTTAAGAAAGCAGAGAATAAACAAAAGGGTAAAGTGAGAACTTCGTCCGCTTACGCATCTTTTTCGGCTGCTTTTTTTCGTTTGGCTAAAGTCTTCTTTTTTGAGGCTGCTTTTTTAATGGCCTCTGTTTTAGTTACTACTGGAGCAACATTAAAGACAACTTTAAAAAACGGAAAATCGTCTAGTTCATTATATTCCAAACAAGATAAATAAATATCTAATTGATTTAAATCTTTACAAGATGCAATAACAGCTGGGTGCAGATTATAATTAGAAAACAATTCAAACCCTAATGAAAAAGATTCACTTAAAGACTCTTCTTCTCTTTTTCTCATTAAAGTATAGCCTTCTCTAAAACGAGCAAAAGAAGAGTTTTTGTAGTCATTTAAAGGTTTTACATATAGAGTTTTAATAACTTCTCTTAAAGAAGTGAATTTTTGTGTTTCACCTTTTTTAAATGTTTGTTTCAGTTCGTGAATAGTATAAGGCAATGTTATTGTTTTAGTTAATTCTGAAACTATTAATGTATTTTCGATAAGCTTATAATTTTTTAAATTCATTCCAGAAGGGATTTTAACTGAAGAAATTGGAACAATAAGCTTATAATTTTTTAAGCACTTTTTAGAACGTGTTTTAACACGAGAAAGCTTTATTGGGCCAACAGGAACTGTTTTAGGTTCGGCAACTGCCTCAGGTTCAGCTGAGGAAGTATTTGCATCGTTTGCAATGTTAGCAGGCGGTGCATTAAATATCTCTGGTTTAAAAATAGAATTTGCTTCAAAAACATCCATAATTCCGGCACTAACATCTGTAGGAGTTACATTAGGAACTGGAGTGCTCTCTGTATTAACATATGTAAGAATGGAAGCAGCTTCAGGAGCTTCTATTTCAGGTGATGGAATAACAGGGGCAGACTTTAAAGCCTGCATGCTTGCCCATGAAATAAGCTCATTTTGTATTTTTAATGTTTCTGAATTTACCTTAGAAATAGTAGACTCAGCAAGTTTGTTATATTCTTCGATATTATTATTGTTTAGAACTTTAAATTCTATAAGATTAATAGAACTTCGCATATTTTCTAGTGAGCTTAAAAGCTCCTTGAAAGAATTTATATGGCACAATAGCTCTTTTAGCATATCGTTGCTCACTTTTAGCCTGTCGTAAGAATCTGGGCTAATATCTATAGAGGCATTTTGCAAATATGATAAAAGGTCGGAATAAAGTTTTCTTTGCACAGAAAAAGAATAATTAATAAAGTTAATTTCTTGATTAATTAGCTGGTTTATATAGTCTCTGAAGAACTCTTCATTTATTTTTATCATTAAAAAACTCCTCTATCTTGAAATTATATCAATTACTTTTCAAAATTTCAAGCAAAAAATAAAATTTTTTCCGTCCATACTGGCAGGAATTGACGATATTAACTTCATATGATAGAATACAACCTAAAGAACAGAGAGGTTTTATGAAATTTGTACATATAGCAGATATACATTTCGACACTCCATTTACAAACCTAAGTGCAAAAGAGAGCTTGTTGGATGTGAGAAGACTGGAGCAAAGAAATGTATTTAAAAAAGTAATTGAATATATAAAAGCAAATGAAGTAGAGTATTTGTTTGTAGCAGGCGATTTATACGACAATAAATATGCTAAAAAATCCACTATAGATTATATAAACAATTTATTTCAGGAAATACCAAATACAAAAATCTTTATATCTCCAGGAAATCACGACCCATACATAAAAAATTCATATTATAACACATATCAGTTTAGTAATAATGTGTATGTTTTTAAAGGAGATATAGAAAAATATGAGGAGCCTGAAATTAATATATATGGAATGGGATTTAACAATTTTTGTATAGATGAAGCTTCATTAGGAAACGTAAAATTAGATAAATCAAAGCTTAATATACTTGTTATTCATTGTGATTTAAACGGTGCAAAAGACATAAATGGATTTGCATACAATCCAATACCAGAATACAAATTAAAAGCTTTAAAATTCGATTACATAGCAATGGGGCATATTCATAAATGCAATATCGAAAATGCAAAAAGCATTATATACCCAGGGTCTACAATCTCATTTGGATTTGATGAGCTTGGTGAGCACGGAATGATTGCAGGAGAACTGAAAAAGGGAGAATTAAATATAGATTTTATTAAATTAGATGATAGAATATTTACAGAGATGGAAATAAATGTGGAAAAGTTTTATTCAAAAGAAGATTTAACAGAATACATTAAAGACCTGGAAACAGACAATAAAATCATGTATAAGATTATTTTAACAGGTGCAAGGAACTTCGAAATAAACACAAGAGCAATTTTGAAAGCAATAGATAATGACAACATATTAAAAATAAAGGATTTTACAAAATTAAATTACGATTTAAGAGCAATGGCAAATGAAAACAGTCTAAAAGGGATTTTTATAAAAGAAACGCTAAAAAAGCTGGAAGATGGAAAATATACGGAAGAAGAAGTAGAGAGGGCAATTGAAATTGGATTAGAAAATTTATAATTAAACAAAGAAAGGGAAATAGATGAAGATTGATTACCTAAAAATCAACGGTTTCAGTAAGTTCCAAAACAAAGAAATTGAATTTAAAGATAAAATAAATATTGTATATGGTGAAAATGAGTCTGGCAAATCTAGTTTGCTGAAATTTATTTCTACCATGATTTATGGTGCATCTAGAAATAAAAACGGTAAAGATATACCAGATTTTGACAGATTTAAACCATGGGATAAAGACGAATATTCAGGCAAAATAAAATACACATTAGATAACACAAAAACTTACGAGGTCTTTAGGGAATTTAAGAAAAAGAACCCAGTTGTATATAATGAAAAAATGGAAAATATAACAAAAGAATTTAATGCAACTGTAAAAGGAATAGATTTTTTCACAGAGCAGACAAAAGTAGATGAAGAAACATTTTTCAATACTGCAATTATAGAACAAGAAGGAATGAAACTAAACAATGTAAGCCAAACTAGCATTATACAAAAAATAAGTAATTTAGTATCTTCTGGAGATGACAACATATCATATAAAAAATCTATAGAAAAAATCAAAATAATGCAAAATGAGCAAGTTGGTACAGACAGAACATCTGAAAGGCCGATGAATATAGTAGAAAATAGAATAAAGGGACTAAAAAACAAGAAAAAGGAACTTGAAACATATACAAATAACGAGAAAGAAAATGCGTATAGTAAAGAAAAATTAATAGATGAACTAAAATTAGAAGAAATAAAAAAAGAGCTTTTAAAAGAAATAAAAGAAAAATTAGACAACAATAGAATAAAAAATGCAGAAATTAATTTAAATATAAATTTAGAAAATGACTATAATAAAAAAATTGAAGAACTTAACAACAAAATTAACACACAAAAAGGTAGCAAAAGCATAAAACCAATATATTTTTACCTGCTTGGAATATTTATAATTGCCTTAATATGTAGCTATATATTTAGCAAAAATACATTATTTAGCTCAGCATCTACAGTCCCAATAATAGCTATCATCTTGCTTATGCTAAACAATAAAAAAAGTAATTCAAATATTGAGGCAAAAGATACATATAAAATTCAAAATGAAATAAAAATATTGAAAGAAACTAAAGAAAAACAAAAAAAAGAAGTAGAAGAAAAACAATTTAAATTAGAAAAAGAAACAGAAAATCATAACAGAGAGTTAATAAAAAAATACAATGAATTTATAGAAATAGCGTACTTAGAAATGAACGTACATAAGAACTACGACAACATTCTAAAAGAACTAGACGAAAATGAAAACCGAACTAGTAATTTAAAACTAAAAATTAAAATGATTGAAAATGAAGCAAAGAACATTAACAACAATTTAGATAACTTAGCAAAAATAGAAGAAGAGCTTCAGGAATTGGAAAAAGAAAAAGAAGAGCTAATTTCATTAAACAATTCCTTCAATATAGCAAGAGAATGTTTAGAAGAGGCATACATACAAATGAAAGATAATGTTAGCCCGAAATTTACCAATAATCTTTGTAAAATAATATCAAATATATCAGATGGCAAATATACAAAAATCAATTTTGATGACAACCAGGGTTTAAGTGTTGAAATTGAAAATGGAAATTATATGCCAATATCAAGACTTAGTGTAGGAACAATTGACCAAATGTATATAGCCCTACGCCTAAGTGCATTAGATGAAATATCTAATGAAACAATGCCAATAATTTTAGATGAAGCTTTTGTATATTTTGATAATGAAAGATTAAAAAATATATTAAAATACATAAATGAAAATTATAAAAATAACCAAATTATAATATTTACCTGCTCTGGCAGAGAGAAAATCGCATTAGACGAGCTAAACGTGAAATATAATTTATTAAATCTTTTGTAAGTATTTCTCTTGGTGGTAATGATATATAAAATTTTAGGAGGAGAATAAACCATGTTTGAAAAATTAGATGCTGTAGAGAAAAGATATGAAGAGCTAAACACACTTATTAGTGATGCTGAAATAATTGCAGAACAGACTGAATGGAAAAAACTAATGAAAGAGCATAGTAACATAGAAGATATAGTTATAAAATATAGAGAATATAAAACAGTAGCTAAAAATTTAGAAGAGGCTACAGATATGCTTAACGACCCTGAGCTTAGGGAACTTGCAGAAACAGAGATGCTTGAGGCAAAGGAAAAGTTGCCTAAAATAGAAGAGGAATTAAAAATGCTTCTAATTCCGAAAGACCCAAATGACGACAATAACGTAATATGTGAAATAAGAGCAGGCGCTGGTGGAGAAGAAGCAGCATTGTTCGCAGGTGTATTATTCAGAATGTATGCAATGTATGCAGAATCGAAATATTGGAAAGTAGATATATTAAATGAAAATGAAACTGGACTGGGCGGATATAAAGAGATATCTTTTATGATTAATGGGAAAGGTGCATACAGCAGATTCAAATTTGAAAGTGGAGTTCATAGAGTGCAAAGAGTGCCAGATACAGAAAGTAGTGGAAGAATACATACATCAACAGTTACTGTGGCAGTTTTGCCAGAAGTAGAAGACGTGGAAATTGAATTAAATCCGGCAGATATCAGAATGGAAGTGTTTAGAGCATCAGGTGCAGGTGGGCAACATGTTAATAAAACATCATCAGCAGTAAGGTTAATTCATGAGCCAACAGGAATAGTTGCAGAATCTCAATCTGAAAGGTCTCAGTTACAAAATAGGGAATACTGTATGAAAATGCTTCGTTCTAAAATATATGAGATGGAAAAAGAAAAGAAAGATAGAGAGCTTGCAAGTGAAAGAAAGTCTCAAGTGGGAAGTGGAGATAGAAGCGAAAAGATAAGGACATACAATTATCCACAAGGAAGAATAACAGACCACAGAGTGGGAATTAGTATTTATCAAGTAGATGCATTTTTAAATGGAGAACTTGATGAGCTAATAGATGCATTGACTACAGCTGCTAGAGCTGAAAAGTTAAAAGGTGAGGAATAGGAAACTATAAACAGAACTGTATAAAATACAGATTATCTCCAAAAAAGTTGCAAAAATTCAATAAAATATCTCCAAAAAATGAAATAACTATTTTAAAATGGGACTATAGAGAAAGTTGTGTAAATAGGAATCTCCCTATATGATAACAACTTAAAAAATTTAAAAATTTCAATTTACTAGATTCTATAACGCAATTTAATATTTGTCAAATTTTTTATAAATCTTGTGTAAAAATATTAAATTACAATAGCATAAAAATATCTTCAATAAAACATATGGGAATATTTACCATGTGTTTTATTTGTATAAGATTGTAAAGCAACACTTAATTTTATAATTAAAATTAATAATAATCTTATCCAGCAAAGCCTATCTTCGAAGGCGTCGAGTAGTGTACTAGAAGCGTAGCACAAGCTTTGTCCGAGACGGTTACAGAAAAAAACCAGAAACGTAATTAATCATAAAATTGAATTGCCATTATTATATTCTTCCTTCATACTGTATTCTGAATTGACTTAAGATTAAATCCCAATTTTCCTGCATAAATGTCCATTTTTTCTCAGTTCTGACTGTTGCTAAATACAATACCTTTAATAATGACATATCTGTTGGGAAAACAGGTCTATTCCTGTTCACTCTCTTATATATACTGTTCAAACTTTCTATAGCATTTGTAGTGTACATGATCTTCCTTAGTTCTCCTGAAAACTTGAAAAATACTGATATGTTATCCCAATCATTTATCCAGCTCTGTGTAGCGTTAGGATACTTCTTTTCCCACTTCTCATGTATACCTAGCAAGTTTGTATATCCTATTTCTTCAGTTGGTGCCTTATATACTGTTTTTAAATCAGCTGCCAATTCTTTCTTATCCTTGTATGGAACGTATTTTAATGAGTTTCTTATTTTATGTACAATGCATGTTTGAAATTCTGTTTTTGGGTATATTGCAGATATCGCTTCAGGTAGTCCTGTTAGTCCATCTGCACATAGTATTAATATATCTTGAACTCCTCTGTTCTTTAAATCTGTTAATACTCCCATCCAATATTTGGAACTTTCATTTTCTCCTATTGCTATATGTAATACTTTTTTCTGCCCTTCTGCATCTATTGCTAAAACTACATATGCAGCCTTTTTCACAATTTGTCCATTGTCTCTTACATGAAAATGTGTTGCATCTATGAATACAATTGGATAAATTGGATCCAGTCTTCTTTTTTGCCATTCTTGTATTTCTGGTATTATTTTATCTGTTATACTACTTATCATATCTGCAGTTAATTTACAGCCAAATATCTCATCTATCTGTTCTTTAATATCTTTGTCAGACAGCCCTAAAGAATACATTGCTATTATTTTTTCATCAAATCCATTTATTGTCCTGGAGTATTTTGGAACCATATCAGACTCAATAGTACCTTGTCTATCTCGTGGTACCTTTACTGGTATTTCTCCCATTTCTGTATGTACTGTTCTTTCAGGATAATATCCATTTCTGTAATTCTCAACTTCTGCCCTTTCATTTTTTGAGTACCCCAACTTTGCTTCCATCTCTGCATCCAACAGTTGCTGAAATGCTGGTGCAAAGAACTCTTTCCATGCTTTATACATGTCATTCGGACTTTTAATGTCCTTTGGGTCATTTCTCCTAAAAAATTCTTCTACTAGTTCATTTTTTTCTGTTTCTACTTTTTTCTTCATTAAAAAAGATCCTCCCTTGATAATTTATATTTTATCATGGTAGATCCTTTTTACACAACTTTTACGATAGTCTCAAAATAATTCTCCTATTCTTTAAAATATTCTTCTTTTTTTTTAGATTCTTCAATAATTTTTTGTTCAACATCACTAATTTTAGTCATTTTTGACCACTCAGCATTAGTATGATGACTCGCTGTCTCTTCTAAACCTTGATATAGGGAATATCTAGGCTTTATTCCTAATTGCCTTCCTATTTTACTTGCATCTCCTGTCATATCAATATCTCTAAATGGAAACCACTCTCTTGCCTTATGACCTATTTGTTGTGAATCAACTAAAATCATTTTAGGTGCTATACGTAATACCCTGCCACAAGTTTTTATCCATTCTGAAAAAGTAGTTTCTTCCTCTCCAGTTACATTATAAGCTTCTCCTATGCTCTTATCAGTATTTGCTATTCCTTACATTGCTTCA
>Ga0082212_10001167_pt1 | contig 38632 bp, 38 predicted proteins | sample TergutNt197P3_FD_71548 | JGI IMG/M metagenome (GOLD analysis project Ga0082212, IMG submission 71548) | Neocapritermes taracua P3 segment gut microbial communities from Petit-Saut dam, French Guiana - Nt197 P3 | ecosystem: Host-associated > Arthropoda: Insects > Digestive system > Gut ...
TTCAGAAGTTACTATAACAACGATAAAAATAACAGAGGTGGTTTACGGAGATGTGGGGGCGAATACCATTGAAGTAGTAGCTCATGGTTATAAAAACCCGCATTCAAACGGCGACGGTCTCCCGGCGCGAGTTCCAGGCAACGGGGGACAATTTCTTGAAAAAGGGCAGGAATATTTGTTTTTTCTTTTTGCTCCATTTGAGGGGCGTTATATGTCAAATCACCCCAGACGCAGTTACGCAATCGACAGCGAGGGCAATGTTATAGATGAGGACGATATTTTAGGTGTTTCTTCTGTTGAAAATATAAAGCAATTCTTGGCGGCAAGCTTCGGCAAACCTAAACCGTCCGCGGATTCAAGGTCGGGGAATAATTCAAGCGTTATTACTGCGCCGAATTCAACCACAGATTCAACAACCAATTCAGCCGCGAATAATGACACCAACCCGCGAACCGGGATTACACTTGGTATAATTCCCATGTTTGTTGTAGGCTGCGCGGCATTAATAAGTAAAAATCGTAAGAAATAAGAAAGAGGTAAAAAATGAAAAAATTATTAATTGTACCAATCATTTTAGTTGCGTTATGTTTAAGCGCGTGCGGTACGCAAAATGAGTTAAATAAAACTGACAATTATATACACCCCGAAAAAATAGTTCAAATGTCTGTAGAATATTATAATTTTGAGGAAGCTATAGCTGAAAGTACAGATGTAGTAATCGCAAAATATATAGACAATAGACCATTTGGCGATAATTTAACTGAGTATGAATTTATTATCATTGACAGAGTTTTAGGTAATGCTGCTGAAAAAATATTTGTATATGCCGAAAACATTGATGTTTCTGTTTTGGGCGGAGATATAGGTTCGTACAAGAGAAACGATGTGTCTTTTGATAAAGATGCAGAATATTTATTACCATTAATCAAAATTTGGCAAGTCACAGCCAATACTCATGAAGACGGATATCTATTTATAGGAAATCTTGTTATCGACTTAAATAATCCTTCAAAAAGTTTGATGTATAATGAACCTATAAACGCTCACTCAAAGGAGTTAAATTTTAATGAATCGCTCTCAAAAAATCAAGTGCTGTCTTAAGTAATGTAAATATCACACGGAACCGGTTGTATCCCCCTGATTTTACAGGAATAGAAATATATGTTGTAACAGGAGAAAAAACATTATGAAAAAGCTACTATCACTACTGCTTACAGCCGCCATGCTGTGCGCCGTCGCAATCCCCGCGACTCTCGCAACCGCGACCACGCCCGTCGAGGAATATGACACTTCGCGAATTTCACCCGACCTTATGGAAATAATGAACAATTCTTCCGACGACGAATTAATTCCTGTTGTTTTCTTTACATGGCGGGGCATTGAACATTACGAAGAAGCTCAAACGAAGGAAGCTTTTTGTGAATTTATGGGGGTCGAAAAAGACTTTATAAGGCTACCTCTTGGTTTGAATATGACTTTTTCGGAAGAACCGTGGATATGGGTAACTTTTGAGGCTACGGTAACGGAAATAATGGAATTAATGGCACTTGATACATTGAGAGTAGGCATTATCACTGTTTTTGAGGGACATGATAAATGGGAAGAGTCGATATTTAAAACCCATATAAACAAGTGTAAATGCGACGTTTCTCGAGTTTTGTGTAATTGTTACATTTGTATAGAACTAAGGGGTTATGAAAGCGTTCCGGAATATACTATTTTTGACGTGGTTGATATTTTGGAATATATTATCGGTTCAACTTTTACAATTAACGATTGTCCGGTTACGAAGTCAATATACCTACTCACCGAAGAATCAAAGGCGACCGGCGAACCAACTATATTTGACGCTATTTACATTTTGGAAAAATTAGTGGGTATGTAATGATGTTGTGAGGGCGGGACTTTATGTCCCGCCTTTTTTCATTTTTACGTTTTCTTGTCAAGAGGAAAATTCAATATTGACAAAACAGGGGAAAGTGTGTATAATATAGATATTCGTCAATGTGAGGTGTTTATATGAATAAAGATTACACAAAGAATACCGCCATATTAAAGGCGTTCGCCGACACAAACAGACTCTTAATAATCGAAATGCTTTCTTGCGGTGAGATTTGTGCCTGTAAAATTTTAGAAAAGCTAAAAATAACACAACCGACATTATCCCACCACATGAAAATACTCTGCGACTGCGGTTTGGCGGGTGGCCGGAAAGAGGGGAAGTGGACTTATTACACGTTGAATAAATCAACGGTTGACGATTTACTTTTATTTATGCGTGACATAACAACAATAAGCGAGGATTGCATATGCGGGGAGGTGAGCGATAGTGAATTGTGTGAATGTTAAGGAATGTACTTGCCCCAAAGAAAGCTGTTCCAATCACGGCAAATGTTGTGATTGTGTTGTAAAACACAGGGAAACCGACAGTCTGCCGTTTTGCTTATTTCCCGATAATGGCGGCGATAAAAGCAACAAAAACTTTTACTGCTTTTTAAAAGAGCGGTTTGAGAAATAAAAAATTTTTTGGAGGGAATTCCCACTTGATTAATAGAACAGCATTAAGTGGAAATTGAATCTCAAAGGCTCAATGGAGTCAGAAAGGTGAAGTGTGAAAGAATGAAACCGGTTGTAGATTTCAGAAGATGTTTTTCGAGCGAGAAGGTATGCACGGCGATTAAGTGTTGTCCCATAAAGGCGGTCAGCTACATAGAAGTAGACGAGCCGATTAACGACAAATTCCTTAATTGCAATTGTAGCGACCCCAACAGAACAGGGAAAATTGAGGCTTGTGCCGATGGCGATTGTGGCTGCGACTGCGGCGACAGTAATTGCGGTACCGATTTGTACAGTTGCGGGGGAACGCCCTACGGCAGAATTATCATCGACTATGACAAATGTACGAGGTGCGGTCTTTGCGTAAAGGAATGTTGCGGGACGGCGATTGGTTTGTACCCCGAAGATTATAAAATCGAATCCGTGAAAGGCAATCTTAAATCCAAATGTAATTGCGAGGGCGGTTGCTGTTAAGCATCCGCCTCTGCATAGAAAATTATTGATTGACATTTGGCTATTCCTTATGGTGTATATTTCGACAAAAAAATAATTCTTTTTATTATTGCGTTTTTAGCTGTGATGTTATATAATAGGTTAAGGGGGGAATGATTATGGAAGAAAGATTATTTGAAAAATATACAAAAACCGATAGCTATATCGAAGATGAAAGCGCGCTCGAGGCGGTATTCGCATCGCTTGACGACGCTTTTGAACAAGGTTACGGCGTTAATATGCGTTATTACCAATTTTATATTACCGATAACGCAAACACGGAACAACGGTATGTAATAAACATATCTAAAATTAAAGTCGGAAACCTTAATAACGCCATGAACACATTAGAAGAGCGTCGCGATAAATTTGACAATATCGAAGCTTTTAACGCAACCGCAAAAATGTTGCTTTATGTTTTTACACAGGGTAAAGATACAATAGCCTTCCTTAAAGAGATAAAGAATCAAGGTGGGGGCGTTGAATTATATCTCGAGGCGGGCGAAAAGCCGCGTTTTTCAATTTACGGGAACCGTTTTCTTTTACCGGGGAAAACAACTTTTTCCCAATTGTCGGATATTATCGGCGATATAAACACCCTCGCCGATTCGGGCGTTCTTGTCGGAAGGCGGTTTGACGTTCCGTTTATAAAGGTCAGATATTCGTTCAATATGAACAAAGTGAAAAATTTGCCGGGAATCGGCAATGCAGAGCTTAATTTAGAAGATGTTTTTTCGCGGTTGTTTGTGTGCGGTTTGAAATCGGAAAAAATCGCGCTCATAAACGATAACGATGAAATATCGGATATAATCACCGTTGCCGATTTAACGGGTGAAAAGCGTGAAGCTTATACCCAAAGTAATACTCGGCTTATACTCTTCAAAGATGATTACCTAAAATCGGAAATTGCCGATATCTTAGAAATTATACTCACCGGCGAAAATAATAGCATTATATCGGATTCGTTGGCGAAAAAAGTCCCCCCAAATTATGTACTTAATCAAACCGAGCCTTTCTATAACCGCAAATTGCCCGAAATATCGAGTGAGGATTTTACAGCTCTCCGCAATGAAATTAATCGCATTAACGGGTTGAATCTCAACGACGCAGAGCGAACCGAGCTGTACCGTAACCGTTTTGCAGAGGACTTTAACGAGAATATGCCCGGTTACGGCGGCTACTGTCCCGTTTGCGGCATAGAAATCAATACCATAAACAGCTATAAGGTTAAAGATTTTAACATAGAAATGATATCCGGAATGGACGGGACGGAAAAAGTGTTCAGGTTTTCTTTATATATGTGCGCTAACGAGTATTATACGGCAGACGGGTGGATTATAGAGGACTTAAGCATTGGCGGAATGAATCCGTTCACATGGCTCGAGGAGGTCGCGTCGGCGGGTACAATATCGCCCGAGCTTTTACAATGCAGTATACGTATGATTACCCGATATACCGACGCCCCCCTCAAATATGACAAAGAAAACGAGGGCGAAATAAAATGGACTGCGCCGGGCGAAATTTTCTCAACTCCACAGACTATTAAGGATTTCAATTTAGCCCCATTAATGGCGGCAAAATGGGTGGAGGACAACATGAATTAGCGATAGGTCACCTATATATTAACACCCTTTATATTGTATAGAAAAAAATCGCAATACAAAATATAGTATGAACCCGTATTTTATACGGGTTTTTCACATTATATTGTGCATATTTCACAAATTTTATATATTAAAAAAATACCTCTTGACAAGCTATGAATAATAGAGTAAAATGTAAAAAACAAGAAAAGAGAAAATTTCATAGAATTTCATTGATTTTCATTATTTGTTGAAAACTCTGTGGATAATGTTAAAAGAAAGTTAAACGGGATTATAACGGTGCATATAAGAGAAGTATGATAGGAAGGGGAGAAGGTGGCGCGATGAAAAACGAGAGAAACGATTTTATTTCAAAACTTCACCCAAACGGGCGTCTGACCTTTCCTTCGAGGCTTCGCAAAAAGGTAGGCACTACTTTTGTTATCGCAAACAGTGTGTTTACCCCATGTGTTCAGGCGTGTTCAATTGAAGAATGGGACAGGTTTGAAAAAAGCATTTATGAAAAGAATCACCCGGAAAATGCGGACGAGCTTTTTAGAAAAATGGGCAATATAGAGGTGCAAATAGATGAACAGGGGCGTTTCCCGTTCGAGAAAAGCTTTCGCGAATACGCAAACATAACGGACGAAGTGTATTTTAAGCCGGTCGGTCAAAAAATAGAGCTTTGGAACGAAAAAGAACTTTTAAGCAAAATGGCTGAAAAAACTATGGGCGATATTGCGAAAGAAATAAATTTTTAAAATGGAATTTAAACATACAACCGTATTACTTAAACAAGCGGTCGACGCGCTTAATGTAAAACCGAACGGGTTATACATCGACTGTACCGCCGGCGGTGGCGGACACAGTATCGAGATTGCCAAAAAAGGCGGAAGATTAATTTGCTTCGATGTTGACATAACCGCCGTCGAGAGCTGTGAAGATAGGCTTAAACGATTGGTTGGCGCGGATTATCGCATGATTAACGCAAATTTCGCCGACATGACAAATTATATAAACGACGGCGCGAATGGGATTCTCATGGACTTAGGGGTGTCTTCGCCACAGCTCGATATTATAGAAAGAGGGTTCACGTATCACGGCGACGCACCATTGGATATGCGTATGAGCGCAACGTCGGGAACGTATTCCGCGTATGATGTTGTAAATACCTATTCCGAAGAAGAGCTTACTAAAATCCTCTATGAGTATGGGGAAGAAAAGTATGCTAAAGGGATAGTACGCGGAATACTCGCGGCGAGACAAGCCGCACCGATAAAAACAACGGGGCAATTGGCGGAGATTATCAAACGCAATGTTCCTCTTTCGGTGAGAAACGCAAAAAATCCGTGCAAAAAGACGTTTCAGGCTATTCGTATCGAAGTCAACGACGAATTGGGGAGTCTTTCAAGGGGGCTCGACGCCGCATTTGAGCTGCTTTTACCCAAAGGACGATTAGTGGTGATTACATTTCATTCGTTGGAGGACAGGCTTGTAAAAAAACGATTTGCCGAATTAACGGCGGGATGTGACTGTCCTCCGCGTTTACCGTGCGTATGCGATAAGGTTCCGAGGGCGACTCATATTACCCGTAAGCCTATTGTTCCCGACGAAAACGAGTTACAGATAAACCGAAGGGCGAGAAGCGCGAAAATGAGAGTTATTGAAAAGAGTTGAAACAGGAGGGAGAAAAAATGTTACGTTATTCCGAAAAAACAAACCGCGCAGAGTTGAACTTAAAATTGTTCGATGTTGACGAAAAACAAGAAGCCGAGCAAAAGAGGAACCAACAAATCAGAAAAAAGAAGTACAAAGACCCGAATTCGTCTATCTCCAAAAAAGGAAACTGGATAGCCTTAATTTTCATAGCGTCATGTGTATTGTGCATTTTTACCATTTATAATACCGGCAAAATTGACCTCGAACGAGTAAACGCAGAAAATAGCGCGGTGACAAGAAAGCTCGAGGAAGCCGTCAAGGAAAATCTTCGTCTTCAGGCGGTTTTAGATTCATTGGCGACCCCCGCAAAAATAGATGAATACGCCGCGAAAAACGGCTTAGTTAAGGTACAAACCTCTAATCAAACGATAGTTTATGTAAACGTAGAAAAGGCAACGGAGGTGGCGCATACGCGAAACAAGGACGCATTAAGCGTTGTGACAAAATGGTTTAACGAAGGATTGGAATTTTTAGGACTCAGATAGAATATAATTAGGACAGGTATAAGGCAACGGAGTATAGGAGCTGATTATGAAACAATTGTCGGATTCCCCCGCAAAATATATGAAGTTTAAGCTTTGGGTAGTCGCGCTTTTACTTATTGCTTTTGTTTTTTATATTGGCGTACAGCTATTTTCGGTTTCGGTAAGCAAATCGGAGTATTACAGAGCGAAGGCAAATGAACAACATCTTGACGATTTTGTAATTAACGCCAACCGCGGCGCGATTTATGATAAAAGCGGAAAAATTTTAGCAAAAAGCACAACCGTCTGGACGGTTGTTTTGTCCCCTTATGATATTAAGCAAAATGAAGACGACCCCGAAAAAATTTGTAAAATGTTAAAAGATGTTCTTAAGCTTAACGATAAAGAGTATAATGAAATTCTCGATATATGCAATAAACCCGAAATGCGTTATAAGGAGGTAAAGCATAAAATCTCCAAGGAACAGCACGACGAAATCAACCGCATTAAATTAGAAAAGGAAATAGGTTTTTATTCGGTATATCTTATAGAGGATACAAAACGCGAATACCCCAACGACGCGCTTGCGTCAACCTTAATCGGATTTACCGGTCACGACAACACCGGTCAATACGGGGTAGAGGCGTATTATGACAAATATCTTCAAGGGCGTAACGGAAGGCTCGTTATGCTTAAGGACGGAATGGGAAGAACTATGTCGAGCGAATTTGAGCGAAGATTTGACGCGCTCGACGGCAACAATATCTATATGACGGTGGATATCGTTTTACAACATTATCTCGAAAAAAATCTCGAAATAATTATTAATCAACATAATGTAGCGAATCGCGCAACCGGCATACTGATGGAACCAAACACCGGAGCCATTTTAGCGATGGCGAGTACGCCCGGGTATAACATTAACGACCGCACAAAATTGTGTGATGATTATGAAAAAGCGGTTGAGGAAACGCGCAAGGAGCTTCTTGAAGAAGCGGTTTCCGATAATCCTTATTTTACCGGACGTTGCGAAAACGTCGAACCCTGTGGCTTTTTTGACAAATCAACGGGCGAAGAGGACACCCGCTGTAAACAATGTAAAAAACAACAAGAAATTGATTCAAAGGTGAAGAAAACAGAGGCAAATTATTGGGAATTACAATGGAGAAATAAAGCCATAACCGAATTGTATTATCCCGGCTCTGTTTTTAAAGCCATAACCGCCGCCGCCGCTTTAGAGGAAAAGGTAATCTCGCTCGGAACCGGCTTTTATTGTTCGGGGCGCGAGGAGATTTTGGGCGTCGGCATAGGCTGTTGGCAGCCGAGCGGACACGGCTCGCTCGATTTAATAGGCGCGATAACAAAATCCTGTAACCCCGCTTTAATGGATATGGGTAAAAGATTAGGCGTACAGCGGTTTTGTGATTACATGGATGCCTTCGGATTAACAAAGGAAACGGGAATAGACCTTCCCGCCGAGGCGTCTCCTATATACAGAAAACGAAACGAAATGAGTCTCGTCGATTTAGCGACCTCATCATTCGGGCAAACTAATAAAATCACCCCCCTTCAAATGATTTCGGCGTTCGCGTCGTGTATTAACGGCGGATATTTGGTAACGCCTCATGTCGTCGATAAAATCACCGATAACGACGGTAATATTGTTAAAAGCAACGATACGGGTGCGAAACGGCAGATATTGAGTAAGGAAACGTCAAATCAAATGCGGCATATTTTAGAAGAGGTTGTAAATGCTAACGGCGGTTCAAACGCCTATATGAGCGGGTACAGAATCGGCGGTAAGTCCGGTACGAGCCAGAAGCTTGACGAATATCCCGAAGACGACTCCATGCGGTATGTGGCTTCATTCTGCGCCTTTTCCCCGGCGGATAACCCTAAGGTAATTATGCTCGTTGTTGTTGACGAGCCCAACCCCGGCGGTCAGCCTTATTACGGAAGCATGGTTGCCGCGCCGGTTGTTTCGGCGGTGTTCAAAGAAAGCTTTCAACATTTGGAAATATATCCGCAGTTTACCGCCGAGGAACAAGCGTTACAGGATACCGTCGTACCCAATTTAATGGGCTTAAGTCAAATAGACGCGGCTACAAAGCTGAACACGCTCGGTCTCGAGCTTAGAGTAATAGGAAGCGGAGCGAGAATATTGCGAACCGTTCCGAATTCGGGGGCGCAAATAAGACGCGGCTCCACCGTTGTGGCATACACCGAGGAACAGGATTTGCAAACCGCTCTCGTTCCCGACGTTGTTTCTAACAGAATGACGGTCAGTCAAGCCGTTCAAGCAATCACGGACGCGGGATTGAACATCAGGCTCGTAGGCGGTTCAATAGGTAACGAAAACGCCGTAGCCGTATATATGAACGTAGAGGCGGGCGAGGTGCTTGAAATCGGTACGGTCGTAGATGTACAATTTGCGGTTAATGACGGACATGGTGGCTAATTTAATTTGACTTTACACGGAGGCTAATTTAATTTGACTTTAAAAGATATATTTGACAGGTATGAAATAACCAATGTTACCGATGATACAAGAAACGTGAAGCGCGGAAGCTTATTTGTAGCAATAAAAGGTGAACACTTTAACGGCGAAGAAGCCGCCGCAGAAATGCTCATAAAAGGTGCGGTTTGTGTTATTGCCGAGCGAGATTTGGGGCTTACCCCCGAGCGGCAGCTTGTTGTCGATAACGCAAGACTCGCTTATGCAAAAGCGGCGTCGGAGTTTTACGGAAACCCGACCGCAAGCTTAAAGCTTATTGCCGTTACGGGGACAAACGGAAAAAGCACCGTTTCGACATTGATAAAACATATATTGGAGAATCGGGGACACAAAACGGGGTTTATCGGAACGACCCATTATGATGTTTGTAATTCCGACGGAAGCGTATACGAATCTAAGCTTTCAACGCCGCGACAAGACGAATTGTACAAACTTTTTGCCGAAATGAACAATAATGACGTAGAGTTTTGTGTTATGGAAGCGTCGTCACAGGCTTTAGACCAATTCAGAATAGGCGGGGAGACTTTTGAAGCGGGTGTGTTCACAAATTTGACGCAAGACCACCTCGACTGGCACAAAACTATGGAGAACTATTATAAGGCTAAAAAAACGCTTTTTCATATGTGTAGGGTCGCCGTTATTTTTAAAGATGACCAATACGGAAAGCGATTAATAAACGAAATACAAAGCGAAATAAATATCCCGGTTATAAGCTACAGCGTTAATGACCCCGCCGATTTTTACGGTATCAATATAAAAACAGAAAGCGCGGGGGTTTCGTATTGGCTTAATGATTCAAGGGGGGAGAAATCGTTTAAATTCAAATTAGCGATGCCCGGAATGTTCAATGTTGCAAATTCATTAGCGGCAATTGCCGCCTGTAACGCATTGGGGGTCGATACGGGGGAGGGCGTCGAGGCTTTAAAGGACTGTACAGGTGTTCGCGGACGTTGCGAGGTTATACATGACGGAGAGTTTACTGTTTTGTGCGATTATGCACATACAACCGACGCGTTAGCGAAAATACTCACCTGTGTCAATCAATTTGCAAAACGGCGGGTAATCTGCCTATTTGGTGCGGCGGGTGAACGCGATGCGGATAAACGCCCGTCAATGGGCGCGACGGCGGCAAAGTATTCGGATTATTTAATTATAACCTCCGACAATCCGCGGTTTGAGTCGCCGGAAAAAATAATAGAAGAAGTGAAAGAAGGAATTGGGTTAAACGACATACCATGTAAAAGCTTTACAGATAGGCGAGAAGCGATTGAGTTCGCTTTGTCGGAGGTTAAAAAAGACGATATAATAGTTCTTTGCGGAAAGGGACACGAAACCTATCAGGTAATCGGAGACGAGTATCAACCCTTTGACGAGCGGGAAATCGTTAAGCAATTGTTATAGTCTGTCGGTTTTAGTGGTTGAGAGTATACAGTCGGAGGTGCGACAATTGAGTATTTGGATTCTTTCGGTAACGGCATTAGTTGCGTTAATCATTACCTTTGCGTTGGGGTTCCCCGTGATTCCTATATTGCGGCGGCTAAAATTCGGTCAGACCATTCTTAGTATCGGCCCCGCTTGGCATAAAGATAAGAAACAGGGGACGCCGACAATGGGCGGGTTTATGTTTATTATCGGAATAATCGCCGCGTTTTCTTTGGGATTATTCATGCTGTGGCGTTCGGAAATGCTCAGCTTTTATTCAACGGGTAAGCTCAATTTTTTCAACGCTATAAGCGGCTTCCTCATGGCGGTAAGCTTTGGGTTTATGGGGTTCTTAGACGACTGGATAAAAGTTTTTAAAAAGCGCAATGAAGGACTTTCGGTTAATCAAAAGCTGTTTTTACAGGTGTTTATAGTCGCCGCGTATTTCATTTCGAGAATCATTGCGGGCGATTTAAATACAACCATAAACCTTCCGTTTATAGGTGCATTTGATTTTTGGTATTTTTACTATGTTATAATGGGGTTGGGAATACTTTATATTGTTAACGCCGTAAACATTACCGACGGTATAGACGGGCTTTGCGGCTCGGTAACGGTCGTTTACTGCGCGGCGTTTATGGTGATTTGCGGAATCCTTACCCTAAGCGAGTTGTCTGTATTGGCGGCGGCAACCGCCGGAGCCTGTATCGGGTTTCTCATTTGGAATTTTAACCCCGCAAAGGTTTTTATGGGGGATACCGGCTCATTATTTCTCGGCGGGATTGTTTGCGCGCTCGGGATAGGGGCAAGCTGTGAGGTCGTCATGGTAATTGCGGCGGCGGTATATATTTGGGAGGCACTAACGGTTTTGATTCAAACGACCTATTTTAAGATTACCGGCGGGAAACGATTGTTTAAAATGACGCCGATTCATCACAGTTTTGAGATAAGAGGCTGGAAAGAAACAAAAATTGTCGGCGTTTTTTCGCTCATCGGGGCATTATTCGGGTTAGCCGCGGTGTTGCTTGTTATAATGGAGGTGCTATGAACAGGAACGATAAAAATACAGGATACCCAACCGCGGTAAGGCGACCCGCGCTCTCGACGCCTGTAAAAAAGCGCGCGGTTTACAAAACTAAATCGCGCTCTCCCGTCCCACAATATGAAAAAGAAAGATTTGCAAAATTTGATATTCCGTTATTTATAGTCATATTGACTATATTGGTATTCGGATTGATTATGCTGTTGTCGGCGAGCAGTAACCTCGGTCTTCGCGAATACAACGACAGCCACTTTTACTTTAAACGACAAATAATGTTCGCGGGTGTCGGATTAGTCGCAATGCTGTTGATATCAACGATTAATTATCAAATCCTTTTAAACAAAAGGGTGGTGACCTTAATAGGGTTCGGCTCGTTTTTCTTAATGGTCTTTGTCAATTTAGGGTTCGGAAGCGTTGAACAGGGGGGGTCAACCCGTTGGCTCGGATTCGGCACATATACCATTCAGCCGTCGGAAATTCTTAAATTCGCGCTTATTGTGGTATTGGCGTACATGACCCAACAATACTCCGAAAAGCTTAAGGAATTTAAAGGGGGATTTGTCCCGTTTACCGCCGTTGCGGTTGGAGCCTGTATGCTAATGGTGTGGCAGAAGCATTTATCGGGAACAATTATAATGTTTGTTATTGCGGCGATATTAATGTTCATAAGCCCGATTAAATTCAAACATATAGGTATAGCGATATTGATATTATCCGTGTTGGCGGCAATTTTGTTCCCTATAATAGAAAGCATGAGCGACGCCGACGTTTCGGGGCGGTTATTAGGCTGGCGCAACCCCGAAGCAGATGTTCAAGATAAAACCTTTCAGATATACCAATCGTTGGTAACCATAGGAACGGGCGGTTGGTTCGGTTCGGGACTCGGCAACTCGCGGCAAAAGCTCTCATATTTGCCGGCGACAAACAACGATTTTATTTTCTCGATTGTTTGTGAGGAACTCGGATTTATCGGTGGTTTATTAGTTCTTGTATTATTTGTTGTGTTTATTTTAAGAGGGTTCTATATTGCGACCCATGCCCGCGACCGCTTCGGAATGATGCTCGCCGCGGGAATAACCGCACAAATAGGCGTTCAAGCATTTTTGAACATAGCGGTCGTTACGAACAGCGTTCCGAACACCGGTATAACGCTTCCCTTTTTCAGCTACGGGGGAACATCAATGTTGATGCTGCTCGGGGAGATTGGGGTTTTATTGAACATTTCGAGGAAGGCAAGGATTGAATAATGAGCGAACAAAGCATAAGGGTATTACTTGCTGCGGGCGGAAGCGCGGGTCACGTTAATCCGGCTTTGGCAATTGCCGATAAAATCACCGACGTTTTCCCGAAAAGCGATATACTTTTTGCGGGAACACGCGGCGGATTGGAAGCAAGGTTGGTTGCACGGGCTGGATACAATTTTTCGCCGATTAAGGCGGCGGGGTTTCAAAGGCGAATTACTCCGACAAATATAGGGCGAAACGCCAAAGCCGCATATTACTTTCTGACCGCCGTAAGAGAGTCAAAAAAAATTATTAATCAATTTAAACCCGATGTGGTTGTCGGAACCGGAGGGTATGTAACCGCGCCGGTACTGCGAGCCGCCGCAAAAGCGGGAATCAAAACGGTAACGCACGAAAGCAACTCGTTGCCCGGTATAGCGACAAAAATGCTTTCGAGAACCGCCGATAAGGTATTTCTTTCGAGCGAGGACACGTTAAAATATTTTCCCGATAATGCCGAGTCGACAAAAAAATATGTCGTAACGGGAAATCCCTTGCGTAAAGGATTTCGCAAGGGCGAAAAAGGCAACACACGCGCCGAAGCGTTGGCGTCTCTCGGGCTGACCGGTTCGATGACAATACTTTCGTTTGGCGGGAGTCTCGGCGCAAACGCAATTACAGAAGCGGTAATTGAGCTTTTGAGTTGGGAAAAAGGGCGCGATATAAACCATATACACGCTTACGGCGGTAACGGGAAAACGGTATTTGAAAAGCTTATGTCCGAAAAAGGAATTAAGACGGTAAAAGGAAAGAACATTTTTGCCGAATATATTCATAATATGTATACCTGTATAACCGCGGCGGACTTAGTTATATGCCGCTCGGGTTCAATGACGCAAACCGAGCTTAAAGCCTTCGGACGTGCGTCAATCCAAATACCGTGGGCAGGGGCGGCAGAGAATCACCAGTATTACAACGCGCTCACCATGAAAGAAGCGGGCGCAACGATTCTTATAAACGACGCAGAAATAAACGGAGGGAAATTAATTGAGGTCGTTTCGGGCTTGTACAATGATAAACTAAGAATAAGACTTATGGAGGAAAACGCCTCGCGAATGTCCGCGCCGAACGCGGCGGGGATTATCGTGAGTGAAATTATTAACCTTATATAGGCAACCTCTGAAAACCCGTCCCCATAATAATAACACATTTTGCACTAAAAGCATATATTAAAAAATAAAGCCAAACAAAAGCGAGTTTTTATTTGCTTTACGTAGGCAATGCTTTTAATGGGGTGTGTGTATATGCTTGAACAAAGATTAGTTATTGAGGGAGGGCGGAGGTTAGAAGGCGAGATAGCCGTACAAGGTGCAAAAAACTCGGTTCTCCCGCTACTCGCCGCAACGGTTTTGTGTAAGGGGAAGGCGGTGCTTTATAATTGCCCGCGCCTGACCGACGCCGACGCCGCTTTCAGAATCCTCGATTGTCTCGGGTGCAGGTGTATTCGTGAAAAATCGGTCATTTCGGTTAATGCCGAGCAGATGAGCAATAATCAAGTTCCCGACAGTTTGATGCAGGATATGCGTTCATCAATAGTGTTTTTAGGCGCGATTCTCGGAAGGTGCGGTCGGTGCAGGTGGTCAACACCCGGCGGATGCGATTTGGGACCCCGCCCAATAGATTATCACCTCGACGCTTTGAAGAAAATGGGGGTGGCGGTAGAAAACGACAGCGGGTTCATGAGCTGTACCGCTCCAAAGGGGATTCAAGGTGCAAAAATCTCACTTCCGTTTCCATCGGTCGGCGCGACCGAAAACATAATATTAGCCGGGGTTACCGCAAAAGGAAAAACCGAGATACATAACGCGGCGCGCGAGCCGGAGGTGGTAGACCTCTCGGATTTTCTAAACAAATGCGGAGCCAAAATAGCGGGGGCAGGGGGGTCGACAATAGTCATAGACGGGGTTGACGGTCTTTCGGGTGCCGAGCATACGGTAATACCCGACAGGATTGTTACCGCGACATATATGAGCTGTGCGGCAATAACGAGGGGCGAATTATTGCTGACAAAGACAAAGCACGACGATTTATCGGCGGTTTTGCCGATATTCGAGTTAATGGGGTGCAGCGTCTATACTTATGATAAAGACCGTATTTATATAAATGCGCGCAAAGCGATGAACTCACCGGGGAAGATTATAACGCACGTCCACCCCGGCTTCCCGACCGATTCACAGCCGTTAATTATGGCTTTAACCACCGTTTTACCCGGTACAACAATATTCGAGGAAAACATCTTTGAGTGTCGTTTTAAACACGCGCCCGAGCTTGTACGACTTGGCGCAAAGATTAATGTTCGCGAGCGCATTGCGGTGGTTGAGGGGGTTGAGCGACTATCCGGCGCAAATGTAAAAGCGACAGATTTGCGGGGGGGCGCGGCATTGGTAACCGCGGGTCTCGCCTGTGACGGAATAACGAGAATAAGCGAAATATCGCACATTGACCGAGGATACGAAGCGATTGAGGAGGTTTTAAGAAGCGTAGGGGCAAGGATAAGAAGAAGCTAAGGCAACAAAGGGGGCTTTATGCCTCGGAAAGGAACGGTAATATTTATGGATTTAAAAGAAATTTTGAAGCATATTGAACAAAATCGGAAAAACATAGGCTTAAGCGAAGAGGAAATGAACAAATTATGGGTGGCGGCAGATGACCTTCGTAAATTTGAAAAAGAACGTACAGATAAAAATTTGCGCGAGCCACCCGAAGACGCTAAGTATCCTCTCGCCTGGAAAGCTTATTATAAAGCATTTGCCGAGCATTATGAAGCGGTTCGCGAAACAACAAGATTACCATATTTTGTACATCTTTTGGGGGTACAGCGCACATTATTGCAATATAAATTCGGTCGTAACGACACAATGCTTGCCGCGGCAATTTTACACGACTGGATAGAGGACAACGTAGACCCGGAGAAATGGGACGCGACATTAAGCTGGGTTGTAAACGAGCTGAATAAAGAGGTAGCCGATTTAATAAAGGCTTTAACAAACGAACCTACACAAAAGATAGATATTGACGAAAAAGAAATTAAGCTATATTTCGCCAAACAAGAAGACGGCTCAATTAAGCTTATGGTTAAAGCAGATTATATAAATCATAAATTGTGTCATATGGACGATAAGGCTTTGTTCATTAAGCTCGCCGATTTTCAGGATAATATTATAGAATCAAAGAATGAACGCGAATCGCCGATACGTATATGGGGGCATATAAAGTTTATTGAGGATAACGCGGAAATCTTTAAGGATAAAATAAACCCCGACCACATAACCCTAATGGGTAACATTAAACGTATTCTTAAAGATATATATGGTATAGACTGATAAATAACAGAGGGAGAAGAAAAATGCCGGAATTTCAATCGTATAATAAGAAGAATAAAGGCTTGCGGCAATCGGATAACGGTCGCCCCGAGCCGTTTGCGGCGGAGCGCAAGCCCGTACCGCTCAAAATCCCGCGCAAGCGTAAGCCGATGCGCGGGACAAGCACAGACGTCAATATAAGAAACATTTCGAGCGCGCATAACGGAAAACGGCGGGTTAGACAAAGCTATGTAATCCACGCCGCATTAACCGCAATTTTGTTTATAGGGGTAGTCGCCTTACTTTCGGTAACCGTTTTGTTTAATGCGGACGAGGTGATAATAAGAGGAGAAAGCTTGTACTCCGACGAAGAAATATTGGCGGCGGGAGAGATAGAAACCGGAGTAAACTTAATAAGGTTTAATAACGAACGGGCAGAAGACGCTATAATTAATTCGTTGGTATGTCTTGACGGGGTTGAGGTTAAAAAGAAGTTTCCCGCCTCAATAATAGTCACGGTTGAACCCGCAGAAAGGGTGTTCAGCGTTAAGAATCAAAAAACATATCTCGAAATCTCACATAAAGGGCGGATTATTAATATTAATCAAAAACGCCCCGAAGGTTTGGTTATTAACGGAATCGTATTGTCATCTAAAGAGGAAAAACCCGCAGAAATAGGTGACGCTCTCGAGGGGATACTCGAGGTCAATAATGACGGCGAGGTTAGCGAGGAAGAGGTTGAGAAAATAAGGCTTATTTTTGAATTAGTCGAATTAATAGGGAAACACGAGCTCGACGAAATAGTAAGTATTGATGTAAAAGACAGGTTTGATTTAAAAATGCTCAACACCGGCGAGGTACACGCCGGAAAGGTAGAGGTGAAGCTCGGAACGCCGACACAGCTCGATGAAAAGCTCGCGATTGCTTCAAAAATAATCGCCGAGCAAATAGAGGGAAACGAAAACGGCACCTTACGTGTTTCATCATTGCGTAAAGCTTCATTTAACCCAAAGGTCGGTTAAAGTTTGAATAAAAGCTGGCAGGGGTGGCTCTGCCGCCCCGAAGCTAGATAGGCTTTTATTCGTAGAGGTTTTGTGTCTCGGAAAGAAATGGTCATAACAATGGCAAGCGTAACCGTTATATAAAACGGGCATTTACCTATATATAGCGACATTTTTCTTATATAATACTAAATGTAAAAAAATATTTTCAAAAAACACTTGAAAAGTTTATAATAATTTGGTATAATTAAAAAAGTTCCATGAAAAAGTTCCTAAGGAATGAAAACACGGAGGAGTATAAAATGGCGAAGTTCGAGATTGTTAATGACGAAATAGATGAAATAGACGAGCTTGAGGAAGCGGTGTACGATGTCGGTATAGAGGTGATAGGTGTAGGCGGCGGCGGCGGAAACGCCCTCGAATACATGGCTAAAAACGGCATTGACGGTGTTGAATATATAGTTGTTAATACCGACGTTCCCGCTTTAAAGAGTAAGGATAAGCGACTCATGCGGCGTCTTCAGATAGGTAAGAAAAAGACAAAAGGGCGCGGCGCGGGCGGTAATCCCGAGGTCGGCTGTGAATCGGCACAAGAGGACAGGGAAGAACTTATAAAAATGCTCGAAGGCGCGACTATGGCGTTTATTTCTGCGGGAATGGGCGGCGGAACGGGGACGGGTGCCGCTCCGGTAATAGCCGAAATTTCAAAGGAACTCGGTATTCTCACAATAGGGGTCGTAACAAAGCCGTTCGATTTTGAACGTCAACAAAAAATGAACACCGCCCTTAAAGGTATAGTAGAAATGCGTAAACACGTAGACGCGTTGATTATTATTCCTAACCAAAAGCTCCTCACGATTAATGAAAAAGCCATCAATATAAAAGCCGCATTTGAAATGGTTGACGATGTGCTTTATAAAGTAGTCAAGAGTATTTCCGACGTTTTAAACAATACGTCGTACATTAATGTGGATTTCTCCGACTTAGAAACAATATTGAAGGATTCGGGCGACGCACATATCGCAATAGGTGAGGCGACCGGCGATAATAAGGTTGAAGAAGCGGTTCAACAGGTTATAAACAGCCCGCTTTTAGAAACATCAATCAATAATGCCGGTAAAATGCTTGTACACATTACTATGTCGGACGACGGACTTCTCGAGGACGTTGAAGAGGTTGGCGCAAAGCTTACCGCGGCGGCGCACCCCGATGTTGAGATTATAACCGGTTGCGAGTTGAGCAGCGATACTAAAGATACAATAACGGTAACTGTTGTGGCGACCTCATTCCGTGAGGAGGCGGGGAACGCCAAAACGAAACAAACGTCAGAATCGAGATATGCATCCGAGCCTATTGATAAAGGAAGCACGCAACAGCTTAGGGACGCACATTCGACGTTTTTCCCCGACGGCGACACAACTCGCGCAGTGCCGCTCGAAAAGTTTATCACACAAAACTTGGAGGATACCGCCGAAGACGACCCGTATCAAGCTTTGGAAGAGATATTCAGAAAATAGAAAGCTATAACGAGATATTTAAGGGGACGATTGTTTATCGTCCCCTGTACTATGAAAATGTCAAGGGAGCTTTCAAGTTGATTTTTCTAAATTGCGTATACCGCTTAACTATTAGATTTGATAGTTAAGCGGTATAACACGGGGATAATGATTAAAGCTAACCCGCCGCCGATTATCGCCGTAAACAATTGTGGGAAGGAAAACGGTATCACCATTGGCGCGGGGAGTATTTCAAACAATTCGACCGCAATTTTTACAACGCCGGTGTATAATACGCCGAATTTTATTACAGCCGCCGTCACGAGCGCGATTATACGAACCGCTAATACAGAATAGCCCTTTAGTTCCTTCCTTTCGGTCAAGCTCCAAACAGTAACCAACGCTATGTTCCCGAGTATAAGGAACGGAACCAATATCCAGTTGGGCGTAATATTAAGGAGAGCCGCCATGAACGGCGAAATCGCCGCAACGCACAACCCCGTCCGAAAAGAACAGACGGTTGCGGCTATAATCAAAATGAAATTGACCCCGCTCCCCGTTACAAGCGTCGTCGCGGGGAAGAGTATTCTCGAGAACCATTGCCACGCCACCAATAACGCGATAAACAATGCGGATTGAGTTACCCACAATATTTTTTTATGATTTTTCATGTGCTTAACCATTCCCTTCTTATACAATAATAACGCGAATACTTTATACAATAATAAAATGAATATTACAAAAAATATGTTGCCTGTGCAACTGAAAGGAAATAAATTTTGGATTATAATGAAATAGGACAAACGGAGCTTTTTCGCGGGTTGTCAATGTCCGACGTAAAGAAGCTGTGCGATTGTTTGGGGGCGAGTATCCGCAATTATAAAAAGGGAGAGACGGTTGTCCGTGAGGGGGAGACATTAAAGCGATTCGGTGTAGTATTGGGCGGAAAGGCAAGCTCGTACAAGACCGACGCGTCGGGAAAGGTGTTCACCGTTTCGGTTATAAATGAGGGCGGATACATAGGCGTTTTGCTCGCGGGCGGCACCGGTTCGGACGAGCATAACAGGTTCAGCCCGGTGACGGTCACGGCAAGGGACAGGCTTACTGTGCTTTTTATCCCCGTGGACAGGCTTATTCGCCAATGCTCAAGCAACTGTCGGTTACATACAATCGTTATCGGAAATTTTATAAGCGGGATTTCTGAAAAAGCAATGCAGCTTTATGAGCGCATTGATTGTCTTATAAAGCCGACGGTTCGCGAAAAGGTTATGAATTTCTTAGATGAACGGTGTAAACGCTCTCAAACCGCTAAAATTAATATCGAATTTAACAGAGAGGGCTTAGCCGAATACCTTAACATAGAGCGAAGCTCGCTTTCGCGGGAGTTATCAAGAATGAAAAATGACGGTATTATTGATTATAATAAAAATACATTTACCCTTTTATAGTAATATTTGACAAAAACTAATTAAAAAGTTTGTATGATTTGTAGAAAATGTGAATTTCCTCTTTTAATTTTATTTGTTTTGATGTATAATCAATAGTGTCGTTTAAATGTTGATAAAAATAACACAGAAAAATTTATATAGAGGGCTTTCAATATGAAAAAGGTAGAAAAAAAGCGAAAATCGCTGTTTATTGTTGATGATAACCTCACCAACTTGAATATTGCTCGCGATATTTTATCTAAGGAGTATAATGTTATAACGATTCCTTCGGCGATGAAAATGTTTGAAATGCTCAATAAAACTATCCCCGATATAATCCTTTTGGATATAGAGATGCCGGAGATGAATGGTTATGACGCTATAAAAATACTCAAAGCCGACGAGAATTATAAACATATCCCCGTTATATTCATAACGGTAAGGGGGGACAGTGCGAGCGAACTCGCCGGGCTTTCATTGGGCGCGGTGGATTATATTTCTAAACCGTTTGCGCCGCAATTGCTCGCTAAGCGGATAGAGATTCACGCAACCCTTAAAACACAAAAGGAACAGCTTATACATTATAACGATAACCTCAACGAAATGGTAAACGATAAGGTTAAAGAAATAATAGGGCTGCAGGACGTTATAATCGGCACAATTGCCGAGCTTTTAGAGTGTAGAGATTATACAACAAGCGGCCATATTTCGCGAACCGAAAACTACTTAAAAATCTTTTTGGACGCGCTCGGTAAAAGCGATTTGTACAAGGAACAGGTTGACGGGTGGAGATTTGAAGCTATTATGCAGTCGTGTAAGCTTCACGATTTGGGGAAAATCGCCGTTCGGGACAGCGTTTTGAAAAAAACCTCAAAGCTTACCGAGGAAGAATTTGAGGAAATTAAGGCACACGCGGCGTTCGGCGTCGAAGTAATTGAGAAAATTCAAAAAAACGCAAAGGACAGCGCGTTTCTTGAACACGCGAGAATATTTGCGGGTACGCATCACGAAAAATGGGACGGAACGGGTTATCCTAAGGGACTTAAGGGCGAGAACATTCCGCTTCAGGGGCGATTAATGGCAATAGCGGACGTTTATGACGCGCTTATATCCGAGCGACCCTATAAAAAAGCCTTCCCGCACGAGGACGCGGTAAAGATTATTTCCGAAGGGCGGGGTACCTATTTTGACCCTAATTTAGTCGATGTATTTTTAAAGTTAGAGGGCGATTTTAAAGAAGTGAGCAGAGATTAGACCTCCACGGAAACTAAACTCTTGAGAGGAAAGTGTATGATAAAATCATATGTTATTACTATAGACGAAATAGATAATCCGACAAAAGCCGCGGAAATATTTAAAAAAGAATTAGAGGGAATTACTTTGCTCTCGAATACCTTAGGGATAGTTTCGACTCATTCCGACGCGGTTTATTCGGGGGTTTATGACGCTATCTGTAAGGCGTCGCCTTTTCCGTTGACGGGCATTACCTGCGGTTCGCAAATCGCCAACGGTCAAATCGGCGCGTATATATTCTCCATAACGCTTCTTACCGGGGATAATTTTCATTTTGTCTGCGGGCATACCGAAAGTATCTCCGAAAGCAAAAAAGACGGAGCGATTTTGTCAAAGGAGCGTTATCTTTCATTGCGGGCAGATATGAGCGAAATCCCCAATTTAGCGTTAATGTATACGCCTTTTGCGGAAAATCGGTTTACCGGAGAATACATAGACGCGATAACCGCGGTTAGTCCCGAGCTTCCGATGTTCGGTGGAGTCGCAAGCAGTAAAAGCACCTATGACGACCCCGACGGCAACCCGCAAAACGGGAATTTGACCTTATGCGGCGGCGAAATATTCACCGATTCTGCGGTTATTGTACTCATTTCCGGCGATTTTGCACCTAAATTTTTTGTTAGCTCGTTTACGGAGGATGCGTTTTTAGCGGAAAACATCGGAGTGGTTACAAAATGCGATAAAAATAAGCTAAAGGAAATAAACTGTGTTAACGCAACCGATTTTTTAAAGAAGTTTGGGTTTGACGAGAATATTGAATCGAGCTATAGCGACATTAATGAAGGGCTTATGGCGGTGACCTTTGTTCTCGATTGCGGAATTGATTGTGAGTTTGATTGCGGCGATGACTGTGATGTAGCGAATCATGTTCTTTCGCGCGCGCCGGTTGAGATTAACGATAAAGAGGTCGTCTGCGCGGGAATCATCAAGGAGGGGGCGCATATTTCCATTGCTATGTCTACCCCGACGGCGGTAATCGACACCGCGACGGAGATGATTGACAATATTATAAGCACCGGCGGCGCAACCGCTTTAATATACTCTTGTTCCGGGAGACAGGTGGGGCTTTATACAAAGCCTATGGAGGAGCTCGAGATGTTTAACGAGCGGCTCACCGGTAAGGTTAATTACAGCGCGGTGTATACGGGCGGGGAGATTTGTCCGACCTGTGTCAACGAACACCGCGCAAATAACAACGAACACAATCAAACCTTGGTCGCTTGTGTTCTTGTCTGAGAATTATTGGTGATTCCTATACCACTTAACGAAAGGGGGGAGAGCGAGTTGGATAATATAGAAACGGCTAATCTGTTACAAGATGAGTTGCAACAGGCTAATAAAGAAATCAGAGCGTTAAAGCGCACAAATTTAGCTTTACAGCAAACGATAAAGGCTATTGAAAATAACTATACCTTTCAAAAGAAAATTTTTGAGTCGGCGAAAATTCAAAAAGAACGACAGGCTCTTTACCTTTCGCTCGTTTTAGAGTTTACCCCAAATATCGTTTTTGTTATAGATAAAAACTTTAAGATGATGAATATATCGAAAAACTCGTTGAGAAAATATGGGGTTATTATAGATTCGACCTCGGAAAGAGAGTTAATAGATGTATTCGCGCCTTTTGTACCGGAGGAACAGATTGAGCGGGTCGGTGACGCAATAAGAGCGGTTCTGCAAGACGGTAAGGTGCGCGAGTACGATAAAACGCCGATTGTATTCGCCGAAAGGTTTTACATTTTTGACATAAGCGTTGTACCTTTAAGAGACACGAGCGGCGAAATACTCGGTATTATGGTAACGATGCACGATATAACCGATTTACAACACGCTATTGACGACGCCGAAGCCGCAAGTAGGGCAAAGTCTAACTTTTTGGCAAAGGTGAGCCACGAAATACGGACGCCTATGAATGCAATTTTAGGGCTGTCCGAGTTGGCTTTGCGCGAGGAGCTTACAAAGGTTTCCCGCGACCACGTTGTCGGAATAAAACACGCGGGAAATCATCTTATTACGATTATTAACGATATATTGGATTTTTCAAAGATAGAATCGGGCAAGATGGAGGTTATTCCGGTCGATTATGAGCTTTCTTCATTAGTTGATTACGCAACCGGTATAATCAGAATGAGGGTTATTGATTTACCTATTTTGTTTACCGCAAACGTCGACCCCGACATTCCGGAACATTTAATAGGCGACGAAATGCGTCTAAAACAGATGATGCTTAATTTATTGTCAAACGCCTGTAAATATTCAAAAGGGGGGTATGTTAAGCTTGATGTAAGCTTTGAGACAATAGACGAAAGAACAATTATGCTTAATATATCGGTCGCGGACAGCGGGATAGGAATTAAAAAAGAGAATATAGGAAAGCTTTTCGCCGATTTTGTTCAAATAGGTGAAACTATTGACAATAAAGGGGTCGAAGGCACCGGCTTAGGTCTCGCTATCACCCACGGGTTTGCCGTAGCTATGGGGGGGAAGGTTACGGTTAAGAGCAAATACGGAGTAGGGAGCATTTTTACTATTTCCGTCCCGCAAAAAATAGATAAAACAAAGGAAAACGAGTTGTTCGCTTCGGTTGAAGACAAAAAGAAGAATGTTTCCGCATTAATTTATGAAACCCGCGAAATTTATACCGATTCTCTTATAAAATCAATAAGCGGTCTCGGGATTAATTTCAACTTAGCTAAGACCCAATCCGATTTTATCGAAAAAACCGAGCGTAAAAAATATGATTTCACATTTGTCCCGTCGTTTTTCCATGACAGCGCGAGGAAGGCGTTGCGAAAGCTCGGCAGGGAGGATGCAACCCTTATTTTAGTTGCCGAGTTCGGTGAACATATAATCGAGACGGTCACCACAAAAACGCTTACCATGCCGGCGCATACCGGCGATGTCGCCGATATATTTAACGACAGCGTCAAGAGCGGCAAAAACAAAAATAAACGCGGGTTTAGCTTTATTGCCCCGTCCGCGAGGGTATTGGTGGTCGACGATATCAACACCAACCTCATGGTGGCACAGGGGCTTATGGCGACATATAAGATGACTATTGACCTTTGTAAAAGCGGTAAAGAATCAATCGAGATGGTCAAGAATAACAATTACGATATAATATTTATGGACCATATGATGCCGGAGATGGACGGGATAGAGGCGACCTCTAATATTCGCAACCTTAAGGTCGACGGAAACGGCTATAAAGGAAGAAAAAGCGACTATTACAAAAAGCTCCCTTTTGTCGCTTTAACTGCAAACGCCGTTTCCGGAATGAAAGAAATGTTCCTTCAAAACGGGTTTGACGATTTTCTCGCAAAGCCCATTGATGTTAATATTCTTAATACAATTATTGAAAGATGGCTCCCTAAGGATAAAATCGAAAACATAAGCGTCACTAAGTCCGTCGGTATAATTCAACCTTCGTTCAGAATTGAGGGGGTTGATGTTGAAAACGGAATTTCCATGACCGGCGGCGACCCAAATAATTACTTAAAAACTCTCGGGATTTTCCGAGATGACGGCTTAGAAAAGATTGACATTATAAGAAGATGTATCGAAAACGACGATTTACCATTATATGCAACACATATCCACGCATTAAAAAGCGCGTCTGCGAGCATTGGCGCGGCAAAGCTTTCAAACCTTGCGCGTTCGCTCGAGGTTGCCGCAAAAAATAACGACGGCGAGTTTGTCGCGAAAAATACAGAACGATTCCTCGAAGAGCTGACTATGTTGCTCGAGAGCATAAAATTAGCGGTTCAGTCGGTGAAGGTTGTCAAAAAAGAATCCGACGGTAAGGTTGATACTAAGTTAATAGCCGAGAAAGCCGCACAGCTTAGGCAGGCGATTGACGTTTTCGATATGGAAACGGTGGAAACGGTTATGAATCAGCTTCGCGATAATTCAAACGAAGAGATGGATAAAATTCTCGAAGAAATATCAAATAATATACTTATATGCGAATATGATAAGGTTAGCGAGTTGACAATGCTGTTGACAGTTGACAATTGACAATTGACAATTGACAATTGACAGTTGACAGTTTTTTAAGAAGGTGGAATTAACAAAAATTCACCTTCTTTTTTATTGACAAAGCTTATTGTTAGTGTTATAATGCTAAATGAAATTGCAAGAAAGGTATGTTTAGAATAATGGCAAAAAAATCGGTATTTGGCGACGCGCTCGACAGTATATTTGATGATTTGGGGGATTTCGGCGGAGATTCGGGTTCTAACGGTCTCCAAGCAATGTTGATAGGCGAAATTGAACCTAATCGGGAACAGCCTCGGAAGGATTTTGACCCCGACAAATTAAACGAGTTGGCTGAGTCGATTCGCCTTCACGGGTTGATTCAACCTATAACGGTACGCGAACTCCAAGGTGGTGCGGGGTATCAAATCGTTGCGGGGGAAAGACGTTGGCGGGCGGCGAGGATTGCGGGTCTCGAAGAGGTTCCGGTAAGGGTTATGGAGCTTACCGACGCGCAAACCATGCAGATTGCCATGATAGAAAATGTTCAACGCGAAGACCTCAACCCCGTTGAAGAGGCTAACGGGTATCAGGAGTTGATAGACAGGTATCAAATGACGCAAGAGCAAATCGCGGGCGTCGTAAGCAAACCGCGCTCATCTGTAGCAAATTCGCTCCGACTTTTGACCTTACCCGACGAGGTGTTGAATTTGGTGCGTAGTAATCAGCTTCCAATGGGACATTGTAAGGTTATTATGTCGGTACAATCGACCGCGGAGCGAATCCGACTCGCAAAAAAGGTTGCGTCGGAGGGGTTGAGCGTTCGCGAAACAGAAGACCTCGTGAAGCTCGAAAAAGATACCCCCGATAATCAAAAACAACAAAAGGCGCAACAAAAAAACGCATTTTTCCGCGAGGCAGAACTCGCGCTTGCGGAATCGCTTAACACGGCGGTTCGAATTGTTGACGGGAAAAATAAAAAAACGCTTTGTATAGATTTTACAGACGAGGAAGAGCTTAAGCAGATTATAAAGAAATTTTAAGCTTGACTGATTTCGCAGAGCTTTTTGTGGCTCGGAAAGTAAAGGGCATAGATATGGAAATATCAAATTTGTTTTTTAAATTAGCGTTAATACTCTTTGCAACTAAAATTTTTGGGCTTTTAACGCGAAAGTTTCATCTGCCGCAGGTTGTGGGCGCAATCGCGGCGGGAATTATATTAGGGCCCGCCATATTAGGCGTCATTGTGCCGAGCGAAATAATAACGATTGTTGCCGAAATCGGCGTTGTTCTTTTAATGTTCACGGCGGGTCTCGAGACCGATTTTAAACAGCTTCAGGCGTCTTTAAAAGCGACGTTTATTATAGCCGTATTGGGCATTATTATACCGATTGGCGGCGGCTTCGCGCTTGCATATTGTTTTGGACAAGATGTTTTAAAGAGCGTCTTTATAGGCGTAATACTTACGGCAACCTCGGTAAGCATAACGGTCGAAACGCTGCACGAGATGGGAAAGCTTAAGACAAGGGCGGGAACGGCGATATTGGGGGCGGCGGTCATAGACGATGTACTCGGTATAATCATTCTTTCGGTCGTCATGGGTACAAGCGACGACGGAAGTGTATCAATTGCCGAGATAGGGTTAATGCTGCTGAAAATTATCGGCTTCTTTGCTTTGGCACTTATTTTTGGGGTAACGGTATTCAAGGTTTTCAAATATCTGATTATCAAAAAGGGCATAAAAAAACGGGTGTATATATTCGCCTTGGTTTTTTGTTTCTTCATGGCGTTTTTAGCGGAACAATTCGGAATCGCAAATATAATCGGCGCGTATTTTGCGGGCTTAATACTGTGCAATATTCCGTCCGAGGAAGCAATTGAGGAAAAAAGCACAATACTTTCTTATATGTTCTTTTCCCCCATATTTTTCTTCAGCGTAGGGCTAATGACCACCTTTGAAGGATTAGACAAGAGATTGGTTTTATTTGCGGTATTATTGCTCGCCGTAGCGATTTTATCAAAGCTCGCGGGGTGTTTTTTAGGTGCCGTCCTTTGCAAATATACAAAAAAGGAAAGCCTTCAAATAGGCGTAGGAATGATTTCTCGCGGCGAGGTCGCAATTATTGTTGCAACCTTAGGCGTTAACGAGGGGCATATGGTACCCGAATTATTTTCGAGCGTTATAGTTGTGGTTATAATCACAACGCTCATTACGCCGTTGCTTTTAAATTTGGTTTTTAGGAAAGATGAAGGAGATATGAATACCGATGAAGTTAAGCCAAGCACAGGCTGATATAATGCGGCTGAAACAAGAGAAGGACATATGTATACTCGCACACAGTTATCAGGCGCGCGAAATAATCGAGGTTGCGGATTTTTCGGGCGATTCGTATCAATTGAGCGTTTTTGCCGCGAAAGCCCCTCAAAAGACGGTGATTATGTGCGGGGTAAGGTTTATGGCGGAAACGGTTAAGCTTTTGTCGCCCGATAAAACGGTTATTTTAGCCAACCCCGAAGCCGGGTGTCCCATGGCGGAGCAAATAGATAAGGAGTATGTTTCCCGTTTAAAAAGAGAAAACGACTATACAATTGTCGCATATATAAACACCACCGCCGCATTAAAAACGGTATGCGACGTATGCGTTACGTCATCGTCGGCGGTCGACATTGTTGATAAAATAGACAATAAAAACATACTTTTTCTCCCCGACCGCAACTTAGGCGCGTATGTCGCCGCAAAGCTCCCCCATAAAAGCATTAAGCTTTTAGACGGCGGTTGTCCCGTTCATGAAGCGGTGAGCGGTATAGAGGCAAAAAAGGCGAAGGCGGCTCACCCTAATTCCGAATTGCTTGTTCACCCCGAATGTATTTCGGAGGTTGCGGAGCTTGCCGATTTTATCGGCTCGACCTCGGCAATAATGGATTATGTAATCGGCTCGGACAAGACCGAGTTTATTATCGGCACCGAGATTAGCATTATTGAAAATTTACAGTATTTGTGTCCCGATAAGAGATTTTACAGTCTGTCGCATAAATTGATTTGCGCCGATATGAAGCTCACCACCCTCCCGGACGTTCTAAACTGCGTCAAGAGCGACGTAGGGGAATACGGCGAGGAAATAACCCTCGATAAAGAAACAATGACAGCGGCGAGGGCTTGTATCGAGAAAATGATTGAGCTCGGTACTTGACGAACCAATTACGGCTACCCCGCATATTATAAATACAAATAATATATTCGTATACGGGGTGGTTATTATGGGTTTACATTATTCGACGTCCTCATTAATACTTTTAAAGTCTATTACCGAAGCCAATAAAGCGAGGAAACAGCTTTCTTCTTACAGAATAAAGAGCGTTATAGAGAAAATTTCGGTAAGAAAGTGGGGGGGATGTTGTTACGGGATTCGCGTTTATTCCGACCCCGAAAAGATATGCAGACTTCTCTCTATTGTGAACATTAAATGCGGAGAGATAGTATAATTGAGTGATATAATGAGTGAAATAATCAACAAAAAATGCGGGGAATTGAATCCCCGCATTTTGTTTAGCTCTTGTTTAACTAACCGTCATTATTATTTTTCTTGTTTTGTGCGTTGCCGCCTTGATTATTATTGTTTTTATTTTGATTATTCTGTCCTTGATTATTTTGTCCGCCTTGATTATTAGTTTTGTTTTTACCTTTAGCCATGATAATAAAAATCCTTTCTTAATTAAGAATCTCCTAAAGCTCCGAAGGCTCTAAGAATTGTTATTATTATGGTTAAAAAATGTTAAAGTATACTATCCGAATTTGTAAAATTTTTCTACCTCTTCCGTAACCTTCCAAACACATTGAAGTCCTTTTTCAAAGGTTACGAGGTCGCCCGCGCCAAATTCTGTCTCGCCGCCTTCATAGGTTACCTTAACCTTACCTTTGATTAAGAGACAGGTTTCTTTGTCGTTATACGACCACTTAAACTCGGACGGCTCACACCCCCATGTCGGAAGGCTTTGCATCTGCTCCGCTTCCTGCGGCGTCGGTTTCCTCACTGTAATCATTTTACACTCCTTTATTATTTATTTTATTAAATACTTGCATTTTATAAAATCATGTGGTAATATATATTAATAACATAAGTGGTATATGTATAATAATGGGGAGGTAATCAATGGGTAAGGTATTGTCCCAAGGTGAGATAGATAATTTATTAACGAGTCTTTTGGAGGACGCGTCGGTGCTTCCCGGATTGTCGGATGCGGGGGGCGAAACGACAACGGAGGCGGTTGGTATTGAACCGATTCCCGCCGGAATTGCCGCTTTTAAAGCAAAAATTGCGGCTATGCAGCCGACGAGCGAGCCGTCACAGGAATAGCATTTATAATCAAGCATTAATAATTATATAACTATTACTTGAAAATGTCAAGAGAGTATGATATAATATCGGCTATATGGAAAAAATTAAATTGTTTGATACCCACGCGCACTATGACGACCGAGCTTACGGGAAATGTCCTCGTGAGCTTATTAGTCGTATATTAAAGGATAATGTTTCGGGCTTTATACAGGTGGGGTGCAGCTTAAGGTCGATTCCCGAATCGCTCAAAATCGCCGATGAGTTCGATAACGTCTACGCCGCCGTCGGTATTCACCCGCATTATGCGAGCGAGCTACCCGACGATTATTTGTCCCGAGTACAAAAATGGGCGAGTTATCCGAGCGTTGTCGCAATCGGCGAGATAGGTTTAGATTATCATTATGAGGGATATAGCCGAGATAATCAAATAAAAGTCTTTACCGAGCAATTGGATTTGGCGAAAAAAACGGGGTTACCCGTTATTATACATTCGAGAGACGCGGCGGAGGATACAATGCGTATTTTGCGCGAAACGCGACCTATGGCGGTAATGCACTGTTACTCGGGGAGCTTGGAAATGTCCCGAGAGTTGATTAAATTGGGGATACTTATAAGCTTTTCGGGGGTAATCACGTTTAAAAATGCAAAAAAAGCCGCAGAGGTCTGTCGCGAGGTTCCGCTTCATATGCTTATGCTCGAGACCGATTGTCCGTATATGGCACCCGAACCACACAGGGGTAAAACCTGTGACAGTTCGATGGCGTGGCATACCGCGGCGAAAATTGCAGAAATAAAAGGAATTTCCACACAAGAGGTTGTAGAGGTATGTAACGAAACGGCAAAAAGATTTTTTAACATTTATTGAAAGGATATTATGGAAACAGACGATTTAAGCGCAGAGGGAATAAAACCAAAACCAAGACCGTTTTTTCGCGCACCGCTTATGGGGCTTAACAAATTGACGGGGCGATTACTGGGCGGGGACGAAAAGCGCATTACCAAGAGCGAGCTTTTATCTATGGTCGACGAGGACAGCGCGGAAATTATCACAAACACATTTGAATTTGATGATTTAGAGGCGTCCGATGTTATGACGCACCGAATTAATGTGGTCGGGGTAAGTATTGAAGCAAAGCTCGACGATATTATTTATGTCGCTCTCGATAAAGGATTTTCGCGGCTCCCCGTATATCGGGAGAATCTCGACCATATAATCGGAATAATAATAGTAAAGGATTTTTTGAGCTTAATCGGAAAGAATAATGAAGAATTGTCCGAATTTTCACTCGAAAACTTTGTTCGCGAAGCTATATATATACCCGAATCCTGCGCTTGTACAAAGCTTTTCAGGACGCTTAAGGAGAAAAAGGCGGGAATGGCTATTGTTGTTGATGAACACGGGGGAACCGCCGGGATAATCACAATGGAAGATATAGTAGAGGAAATAATGGGGAGTATTCTCGACGAATACGATAAAGACGAGGTTGAGTTTAAACAGATAGACGAGAATAAATATCAAATTGACGGCGAAGCAGACCCCGAGGACGCGCTAAAGCTTTTTGGGCATGAGCTGCCCGAAAATCACGAATATGAAACAATGGCGGGGTTTGTCACCGACCTTCTCGGGTTCATTCCCGAACAAGCGAAGATAGATAACGGGCAACGACCGCGAGTTGATTACAAAGACCTGCACTTTATAGTGGCGGCTATGGAGGACAATTGTATAAGCCGAATAATCGCGTTTAAACGCATTGCCGATGAAGTTAAAAAAAGAGGTAGCAAATGAAGAAAAGTCCAAAGAAAAAGAACGATAACAATTTACAACGATTATATATCCGCAATTGGGTCATTTGCATTGTTTCTATGGGCTTGATTCTGTTGCTGTACTTCATGAAATCGGGAGGGTAACAGATGTTCAGACGCATTAATGAGGACATAGACGCGGTTATGGAGCGCGACCCGGCGGTTAAAAGTCGGTTAGAGGTGTATTTCCTTTATCCGAGTTTTAAGGCAATTCGCGCATATAGACGGGCGCATTGGTGGTTTAAACGCGGACATTTTTTTATAGCGCGTTGGATATCGCAAAACGCACTTCGCCGCACGGGAATAGAGATTCACCCCGGTGCAAAAATAGGAAAAAAGCTGTTTATCGACCACGGAAGCGGGGTCGTCATAGGCGAGACAACGGAAATAGGCGATAATTGTACATTATATCAAGGTGTAACGCTCGGCGGTACCGGGAAAGACGTCGGCAAACGACACCCGACATTAGGGAACAATGTCATGGTGGGGTCGGGGGCAAAGGTTTTAGGCCCTTTTAAAGTAGGGGATAATTCTAAAATCGCCGCAAATGCGGTTGTGTTGAACGAGGTACCACCTAATTCAACGGCGGTGGGTATCCCGGCGAGCGTTGTTGTGCGCGATGGAATTAAGGTCGAAAAAGTCGAGATTGACCTCGACCAAATTCATATTCCCGACCCGATAAAGGAACAGATTGACGAATTAAAGAGCGAGCTTAAACGCCTTTCGAAGATTATTGAAGAAAAGGACACATAATGAAAATATATAACACACTGTCACGACAAAAAGAAGAGTTTACCCCCGTTAAACCCGGGCGGGTCAGTATCTACGCCTGTGGCCCGACGGTATACAACCTTGTGCATTTAGGCAACGCGAGGGCTCTTTGTGTTTTTGATACAATGCGTAGGTATCTCAAGTATTGCGGGTATAAGGTAAAATTTGTACAAAATTTTACAGATGTTGACGACCGTATAATCCGCTTGGCTAACGAGAAGGGAATAACACCTCTCGAATATTCCGAGAGCATGATTGATGAATATTTCGCCGACGCGCACGGTTTAAATGTACAGGATGCCGACATACACCCGAAGGTTACCGATAATATAGATATCATCATAGAGATAATAGAGGTTTTAATCAAAAAAGGCTTTGCTTATGAAAGTAAAGGCGATGTTTATTTTGCCGCCGAAAAGTTTGACGGGTACGGGAAATTGTCCCGCAATTCGCTCGAGGATTTGAAGGAGGGCGCAAGCAACAGGCTTGACGACGAATCGGCAAAAAAGCGCAACCCCCTCGATTTTGCGTTATGGAAAGCGGTCAAGGAGGGCGAAGTTTTTTGGGAGTCGCCGTTCGGAAAGGGGCGACCGGGCTGGCACATAGAATGTTCCGCGATGTCGCGGCATTATATCGGAGACACAATTGATATTCACGGCGGGGGTGCCGATTTAATTTTTCCGCATCACGAAAACGAAATCGCGCAAAGCGAGGCGGCGACCGGCTGTGAATTGGCGAAGTTTTGGGTTCATAACGGAATGTTGAATATAGATAACGTGAAAATGTCAAAATCTAAGAACAACTTTTTTTTAGTAAGACAAGCTTCTGAGAAATTCGGATATGAACCGTTACGATTCATGCTTTTATCTGCACATTATCGAAGTCAGATGAATTATACCGCAGATGTTTTGGAGAGCGCGGTGAAATCGGTCGAAAGATTACGCAATTGTATGACTTTAATGAAAAGCATTAAGACAAAAGACGGCGGTTTGTCCGAAACGGCGAGGGCGGTTGTTGAAAAACGCCGTGACCAATTTATAGCCGCTATGGACGACGATTTTAACACCGCCGACGCAATCGCGGCAATGTTTGAGCTTGTGAGGGATATAAACTCTGCGATTACCGCAGAGTCGTCGGCTACAAGTGCCGATTTGACCGAATACAACAAGCTGTTTGACGAAATTAACGGCGTTTTGGGCTTGGTATACGTTGAGGAGGATACGATTCCCGATGAAATTGCCGAGTTGGTTGAAAAAAGGGCGGTTGCAAAGAAAAATAAGGATTATGCCTCAGCCGACAGCATCAGAGATGAAATTACGGCTAAGGGTTACGTTTTGGAAGAAACAAGACAGGGGGTTAATATTAAAAGGAAGGTATAAAGCCAACTTACGAAAACTATTCACAAATATTCATTATGCGGCATATTGTAGAGTAATAGGTTCTCTACATAGCCCGCTTAATATTCACGGTTCATAAACGGGCTAAAATAAAGGGGTTGACAATTCATGAAAAATGGAATTAATGTCAATTCCGAAGAAAGGAGAGCGCGTAATGAATTGTGTCAGAAATAACAGACAGTGTTGCTTAAGCGGCGGCGAATTTCTCGCAGAAAGGAATTGCGATTCCGCAGACAGGAAGGTTTACAATTGTAACGTAGACCGCCACGTTGTAAAGCATCTGCACATAGTCAAGCATCGACACGATATTGTCAATGAGTATGATGTTGTGCATGAACATGATTACTACTATCACGACGTAGTGAAGACCCGCGAAATCGTTAAGCACCATGACCATGTTCCGTATAATCCCGATTATTGCGGAGATAATTGTGGAGAAAACGGCGGCGATATTGAGTTTGCTTCTTATGAAGGCGAACGCAATTGTGAAAATTAGGAACAGTGAACAGTTCTAAACAAGAGTAAAAAATAGTATAAATATTGACATTCCTCCCGTTTGATGGTATAATGAATCCATTAAACGGGAGAGGTGTTGTTATATGAAGCATAATAAGTTGAAGGTGTATGCGTTTGCGTTGATTCTGTCTGTGTTAATACCTATTGCTTTTAAAGGTTTTGATATAAGATTTAATGTGGGGGCGGTTACGCTGAGCGAGGTGGTGTTCCCGCAATTGAACGTCAACGGCGGCTCGCCGATTAAGGGTGTTGATATTTCGTCAATTATTGCCATTGAAAAGGCGGGCGTCGTTTTTCGCGATACAAACGGCGTTCCGCAGGATATTTTTCTTACGTTAAAACAAAACGGTATAAACTATATCCGCGCGCGGGTGTGGAACGACCCGAAGGATGCGAGCGGAAAAACCTACGGCGGCGGGAATAACGACGCAGTTGTAGCGGCAGAAATAGGGAAGCGCGCCGCACAATACGGAATGAAGCTTCTTGTGGATTTTCATTATTCCGATTTTTGGGCAGACCCGGGTAAACAAAATCCCCCAAAAGCCTGGAAATCGTTTACGCTTTTACAAAAAGAAAACGCAATTTACAGCTTTACTCTCGATACGCTTAAAACAATAAATGACGCCGGAGCGGATATCGGAATGGTACAGGTCGGAAACGAAACCAATTACAGTATGTGCGGGTTGTCCGGCATGAACAATCTCGCCGCTATGATGAAAGCGGGGAGTCGCGCGGTTCGAGAATTTGATGAAAGCATATTAATAGCGGTTCACTTCACCGACCCGCAGAATACCTCGACAATTACCTGGTACGCGAGCGAGCTGAACAGGTTGAGCTTGGATTATGATGTTTTCATGACGTCCTACTATTCATTTTGGCACGGAACAATCGCCAACCTTAAAAGCGTTTTATCGGGAATATCGTCATCATACGGAAAATATGTCATGGTTGCCGAAATGTCGCATCCATACACAAATACGGGCGGCGACGGATTCGGACACGCCGTAACAGCAAGCTCGAGCGGGGTAACAATGCGTTATTCCGTCTCGGAACAAGGGCAGGTCGATATGATGAAAGATGTTTACTCTGTCTTAGCCGAGATTACGGCAACCGGCGGAAAGGGCGGGGGAATAGGCGCGTTTTATTGGGAGCCCGCTTGGCTCGGCGTTATGGGGCTTAACAGTCAACAGCGGATTAGCCTTTGGGAGAGCTACGGTTCGGGCTGGGCGACAAAATGGGCGGGAGAATTTGATGATGAAGCCCGCCAATACGGAACGGGCGGTTCAAGCTATCAGAATCAAGCGTTGTTCGCTTATAACGGACGACCTTTAGACTCGCTGTCGTTTTTCAAATATGTTCGTTCCGTGAATGAACCCATTTGGACTGACCCCGTTATAACAACGCCGCCTGTGACAACAACAACGCCGCCTGTGACAACAACAACGCCGCCTGTGACAACAACGCCGCCGCCGGTGACGACAACAACGCCGCCCGTGACAACAACAACGCCGCCTGTGACAACGACAACGCCGCCTGTGACGACAACAACGCCGCCCGTGACAACGACAACGCCGCCGGTGACGACGACAACGCCGCCGGTGACGACAACAACGCCGCCCGTGACAACGACAACGCCGCCCGTTATGCCGCCGCCGCCGTTGCATCCCAATATTATATTTTTCAACGATACCATAAAACCTATTTGTACACGCGGCTTGTACTTTCAACAAGGGGATTATAATTGGCAGCTTCCCGCGTTTATAATAAGGTCGGGAGGAGAGCTTATTTTTGCGGTTAATGATAAGAGCATTCCTAATATTGTTAAGCGGATGGTTATTAATTTTGATGTAGATAAAAATGAACCGTTTAATACATTGGACGCGGCGGGAAAAGAATATATTTCACAAGAGCAGTGAGTATATTTCGGCTTTCACCTCGTATAATAATTACAATTATAATACGAGGTGAATATTAGATGAGAAATTATAACAAATGTCTCTTAGACCCGGAACAATCCTTAGTGGCGATTATCGACCATCAACCGCAAATGTATTTTGGGGTGGAAAGCCACTGTCGGACGGGGGTCGAGAACAGCGTTACGGGGTTGGCTAAGGCGGCACAATTATTCGGCGTTCCGTGTATACTGACCACCGTCGAAGCACAGAGCTTTTCGGGCCCGTTGTATTGTAAGGTACAGGAATTATACCCACAAACCGCACCGATAGACCGAACCTTTATAAACGCATGGGAGGATACTAATTTTAAAAAAGCGGTCGAAGGAAATAAACGCAAAACGATTATACTCGCCGGTTTATGGACGGAGGCTTGCGTCTTATTCCCCGCTCTTTGCATGAAAAGCGACGGATATGACGTTTATGCGGTTACCGACGCCTGTGGCGGGGCGACAAAGGAAGCGCACGATATGGCTGTATTGCGTATGACGCAAGCGGGGGTAAAACCGGTGACGTGGATGCAGGTAATGTTAGAGTGGCAACGCGACTGGAGCAATAAAGACACCTATGACGGCGTATTAGGCATTGTAAAGGAACACGGCGGCGCGTACGGACTCGGGGTTGAATACGCCGAAGCAATGGTGGGAGGCTGAATACAGGGGGCTAACCGACGTCAAGATTCTTGTTTGACAAAGCGTTGACAAATCCATTTATACGTGATAAAATAGAGCTTGTTTTTGAAGAACGGGCTCTATTTTATAGCCGGCGATTACACGAAACAGGTTTTCGGAGGTTGTCTAAAACGCGGAAAGGAAGTGAACGCATGATAATTAATGTTCTGATATCGGTTATCGGATTTGTTGTTTTAATAAAGTCCGCCGATTTATTTGTTGACGGGGCTTCATCGTTTGCAAAAAACTTAAAAATACCTACCGCCGTCATAGGCTTGACCATTGTTTCGTTCGGCACCTCCGCGCCCGAGTTAGCCGTTGCGTTTAACTCGCATTTATCGGGCAACAAAGATATATTGTACGGTAATGTAATCGGTTCAAATATAGCTAACATATTGCTTATTTTGGGTGTCGCGACATTAATCGCACCGTTGAGCATAAAAGGGGATATTATAAAAAAGGAAATCCCTATTCTCTTGCTTATGACATTGGGGTTTTCGGTGTTGTTTTCGGATTCGTTGTTTGACGTTCGACAAGCAAACACATTAACTCGCGCCGACGGGATTATACTAATACTGTTGTTTTCTGTGTTTACTTATTATTTAATTACCGTTATGAATAGAGATAAGAGAAAGAAGAAACCCGCAGAAGATGAAAAGCCGAAATATAAGGTTTTGCCCGCAATACTCCTTTTTTTGGGCGGTTTAGTCGGTATTATTGTCAGTAGTAGCCTTATTGTTGATAACATAGCGGAATTTGCGGATAAAATCGGCATAAGTCAAAAAATTATATCGGTAACAATAGTGTCAATAGGAACATCTCTTCCCGAACTCGTCACAACGGTTATCGCCGCAAAAAAAGGAGAAACCGATATAGCAATCGGGAATATAGTAGGAAGTAATATATTTAACATATGTATCGTTCTCGGAATCCCCGTGATTATACTCGGGGACGCGGCTTCGAGCGCGTTCGGAATTACCGATACGGTATTTTTAATTCTTCCGGTTTTATTCTTATGGCTCTTTTCCGCAACGGGGCGGGTTCTCAAAAAATACGAAGGGGTCATTTTGTTGATTTTATACTGTGCGTATAACGGATATGTGTTAATACAATAAAAAAATTTGACATTTACTTTTTTATATGTTATAATAGCACTATTATTTTTATTTGGAGGTTATAAAATGCAGAGTATTAACAAAGAGAGAGTCACAAAGGCACAGCTTATAAGGCGCGCAATTGCCGCGGTTACGGCGGTGGTAATTGCGATAACGACAATGCCCGCGGCGGTCGGAATTGCCTTGGAAAGCCTTGTTATGGTTCTCGACCACACGTTGGTTATAGATAAGGTTTATAGAATTGACGGGTTTCAGGTGCAGGGTTATTCCGGCGATAAGGTCTCAATCTATAACGGTAAAACCGGCGCGCTTGTTAAAACATTTGAAGACTACGCATATGTCGGGCTTTTCAACAACGGAAGAGCCCTCGTCAATAAAGGCGGCACACGGCGAGACGAATACGGAAATGTTACCGGCGGTAAATGGGGATTCATTGATAAAACTGGCAGCGAGGTTTTACCGTGTCGGTATGACTGGGCAGATGATTTCTCTGAAGAGGTGGC
>Ga0082212_10001168_pt1 | contig 38630 bp, 36 predicted proteins | sample TergutNt197P3_FD_71548 | JGI IMG/M metagenome (GOLD analysis project Ga0082212, IMG submission 71548) | Neocapritermes taracua P3 segment gut microbial communities from Petit-Saut dam, French Guiana - Nt197 P3 | ecosystem: Host-associated > Arthropoda: Insects > Digestive system > Gut ...
TGGGAGACTGCCTTTTTTGAGGCTGGTTGCGAAGCAGGAGGCGGAAGCCACTGCTCATATACCCCGGAACATTTGTAGAAGCCTCAAAAAAGCATCTCCCGGACACCCCTCTGAAGTGTAGCCTATTGCAGTTTGGCAGAGGCTGCATCCTTTAGACGGCGCCAGAGCAGCGAGCCGCATATAGTAACAGCATAAACTATGATCAGCCTGAGGGGATAGCTTACCTTGACCGGTAAAATCGCATATGATTCCAGAATATGGTCAAGCTCAAATATAACCAGGCAGTGAGCGAGATATATGCTGTAGCTTATCTTGTCGATACCGCTGACAGCTGTGTCAAACCGTGAGTCAGCGCCGGTCTTTCTCCTGTCTGATATTCCGGCGGCTGCGGAGAAGAAAAACAGGATCGCGCTCATGCAGTAGAAAATTCGCACATCCTCAAGATAAGCGACTCCTCTTCCCTGCGAAAACCTCAGATAGCATAAATATATATAGTATACCAATGAGACGCCGAAAGCGGCGCTTATCAGTTTACTATTATCAGTCAGCGTTTTCCTGAACTTTTCGTAATTTAGCCCGGCAAAGCATCCCGCTATCCAGTAGATCAGGTATGTTGTGAACACCCTGTCGGCATACATGAAATGAGCGTTCGGGAAGAACGCGGCGATCATCTCGGGCAGATATTTTGTCGAGATCACCGTTATCATAAGCGCGAACGCAGTGAGAATGACCGGATTCGCCTTAACGATGATCTTTCGCCAGAAAGGGGCTAAAATGTAGAACTGGGCGATGATTATTATGTAGTAAAACGGGCTGACAAGATCACCGACATACATGTACCGCAGCAAATCCGCGGTTCTGAACTGGAAGTAGTGCCTGTAAAACGCAAAATACAGGTAATATACGATCACCCAGATAATATATGGCAGAAACACATGCAAAAATCTTTTTATAAGGTACTTGCCGTAAGAAAACTGTTTTGTCCGGCTCAGGAACAGCTTCATACCGCTTAAAAAGATGAAGCCCTGAACGACAAACGCAAAACCTCTGCGGGGGATCATAATCAGTACATACTGCCATGACTCGCTCTCAAGCGCGCCAAGCGGCGCTGTCGATACATGGATGAACACCACAAGGATGCACATGAACGCGTTCAGCACCGATATTTCGAAATACTTCTTTTTCGTCTTTGTCTCTTCGATGTTCATAGCCGCATTATATCAAGAGATACCACTAAGTTTCAAGCGTGATAGCGCTTGCATGTAAAAATACCGCGTGATATACTGTGCCTGGAATCTTTTCAGTGATAATTCACAAAGGAGGATAGAGTGTTATGGCTGTTACACCGATAGACATTAAAGCCGATAAACGTGTGTTCAAAGCCGCGAGCCTCATGGGGCCGACAAGCGGCTTACCCACAGTCGTCGAGTCCGGCAAAGACGGAAAACTGACCCGCATCCGCCCGCTCTACTACCGCGACTATGTGGACTGGGACAGCAAGAACCCCTGGAAGATCGAAGCGCGCGGCAAGACTCTTACGCCGCCTGACCGCACGCTGCCGGGCGTATACTTCATGACCTACAAAAAGCGCGTATACTCCGAAAACCGCGTGCGGTACCCCCTCAAGCGCGTCGACTGGGACCCGAAGGGCGAGCGCAACCCGCAAAACCGCGGTAAATCAGGCTATGTGCGCATTTCGTGGGACGAGGCTACTCAAATCGTGGCGGATGAGCTCATGCGCATGCGCGAGACATACGGGATGTCCGCAGTGTTATCGGAAGCGGACATGCACGGGGAAGGCAAGCACGTAGCCCCGAGCCACGGCTGCGCGAACAGGCTGCTTTCACTAATGGGCGGCTATACGATCCAGATGCGCAATCAGGACAGTTGGGAAGGATACTCGTGGGGCTCCAAGAATGTATGGGGCGGCGAGCCTGTCGGCGAAATGCAGCCTTCCGGAAACGTATGGCCCGACATCGCGAAGAACGCAGAGCTGCTTCTGTTCTGGGCGGCGGACCCGGAGACTACCCCCGTCGGCTTCGACGGCTATATGTCAAGCCGCCTGAACGAATGGCTGCACAGTATCGGCCTGAAGTACATATATGTTGACCCGGCGCTCAATTATTCCGCCTGCCGTATGGCGGACAAATGGATACCGATACTCCCGAACACAGACGCGGCTATGTTCCTCGCCATAGCGTATATTTGGCTCATCGAGGACACATATGACAAGGAGTATGTCAAAACGCACGCCGTCGGAGCTGAGCCTTTCTTCGATTACGTCCTCGGCAAAGAAGACGGCGTCCCCAAGACGCCTGCATGGGCGAGCGAAAAATGCGGCGTTCCGGAATGGACGATAAAAGCCGTCGCGCGCGACTGGGCAAGCAAAGTAACGAGCATGACCATCGGCAACGGCGGCCCGGGAATACGCGGCGCTTTCTCCACGGAGCCTGCGCGCCTGCAGTCCATCCTTCTGGGCATGCAGGGGTTGGGCAAGCCCGGCGTCCATCACGCAAAATGGCTGGAATGGAACCTGCACACGCCGATATATCAAATGCCCCATCAGGGCGAGGCCATGATAAGCGTGCCTCACCGCGCGGAAATCGTGCGCCCCTACGGCGCGAGCGTCGATTTCGAACGTACGATCAAAAAGAGCGAGGGGAAGCCGCAGGACTTTAACATCGTCCAGGAAGACATAGAAAAAGGCCGCTTCAAACTCACCGACTCCGCGAATACGATAGAAGAGCTCGCGGAGCTGTGCAAGATAACGGACACGCCGCCGGCGCAGTCCATACCCCGCTGTATGGTGCACAAGGCTATCCTGAATGAGAGCATAGAGTGGTGGGGCCTGTACTCGTTCTGCGGGCCGGCCGAACAGCAGTGGGAGAAGCATGTGTTCCCGAGGCCCGGTTGTTCGCGTCTGCACATGATCTGGACGGATTCGCCCTGCAACGTCACATGCTGGAACGACGGTTTCTCATTCGTCAAAGCTCTCCGCTCTCCGGAAATAGAATGCGTAGTCGCGCAGCACCCATGGATGGAGAACGACTGCTACCTTGCGGACATAATCCTTCCTGTGGCAACGAAGTTCGAGATGGAAGACATATGCGACGACAAGGGCGGCGGCACGCTGACCTCCGTATTCCACGAATACCCCGCCTGCCCGCCGGTCGGCGAGTCTATGAACGACTTTGAATGTGTCGCGGCTGTCGCGAAGAAAGTCAGCGAAGACGTGTACATGGCTTACACCGGCAACGAGAAAGCGATAGAGCGCGTGATCGAGCTGTTCTGGCAGGGCTGCGGAGTTTCGCATCTTGATAAAGACGACGAGTTCCATAAAAACGATATATTCGTCGTGCCCGGCGATCCGAAAATCCAGGAGCATCCCGCGGGCTTGAACCCGTTTGCCGTGGATCCGGAGAAGAACCCGCTCACGACTCCGACAGGCAAGCTGGAGTTCACTTCGACGGCTATCCAGAAGCACTTTCCGGACGACCCCGAGCGCCCGCCGTACCCCAAATGGATAGAAAAGAGCGACCTGCACGACGACCGGCTTTCATCGGAGCGCACAAAGGAATATCCGTATCTGTGCATGTCGAACCACGGCAGATGGCGTTTCCACGCCAACCTCGACGACGTGACCTGGAGCCGCGAGATTGAGACGATGAAGATCCGCGCAAAGGACGGCTATCAGTACGAGCCCGCCTGGATGCACCCGTCCACTGCGAAAGCGCACGGGATAGAGCACGGCGATATCATCAAAGTGTATAACGAGCGCGGCACGGTGCTGTGCGGGGCCTACCTTACCGAGCGGCTCATCCCGCAGGTCATATATGTGGACCACGGCTCGCGCTTCGACCCGATCGACGCCGAGACGCTTGACAGGGGCGGTGCGATAAACCTAATCACCCCGGCAAATAATATATCGAAGCACGCCACAGGCATGGTCGTATCCGGGTTCCTCGTAGGCGTGGCGAAAGTCACCGACGATGAGATGGCTGCATGGAAAACGAAGTATCCCGATTCGTTCGGGCGCAAAATAGACGACGCCACAGGCGTTTGCCTGGACGGCTGGCTGCTTAAAAGTTAGGAGTCAGGAGTTAAAGGTCAGGTCAGTAATAAAGCCTGCGCTCTTTGTCACTCATCCGGGCTCTTCATTCCACTCATTTATTAAGGAGGACGTTTCATGTCAAAAGTAATTACCGTCGATGTTGCCAAGTGCAACGGGTGCTATAACTGCCAGCTCGCGTGCAAGGACGAGCACGCCGGCAACGACTGGACGCCGTATGCCAAGCCGCAGCCTGACATCGGGCAGTTCTGGGTGAAGCTCACAGAGCATGTTGGCGGAACCATTCCGAAAGTCAAGATTCACTATATTCCCTATATGTGCAACCACTGCGAGAAAGCAGCTTGCATGGAGGCCTGCAAGTTCGGAGCGTACTACAGGCGCGACGACGGGTTTGTCATCCTCGACCCCGAAAAGTGCAAGGGCTGCGGCGCCTGCATGAAAGCCTGCCCGTACGAGGCTATCTACAAGAACGACGAACTGAATATATGCCAGAAATGCACAGGCTGCACCCATCTGCTTGACAACGGATACAAGCTGCCAAGGTGCGTGGAGGCCTGCCCGACGGATGCAATGCAGTTCGGCGAAGAGGCTGATATGCAGGACTTCATCGTCGGAGCGACGGTGCGCATGCCTGAAACAGGCCTGCACCCGAAGGTGTTCTACCGTAACATCCCGGGCAAGTTCATCGCCGGCACTGTTTACGACCCTGTTGAGAAGGAAGTCATCATCGGGGCGCGCTGCAGAGCGACGAACGGCGGCAAGACCGTCGAAGTGCTCACCGATGAGTACGGCGACTTCTGGTTCAAGGACCTTGCTATGGGCAAGTACGACGTCGTGATCGAAGCCAAGGGCTACGAGTTCAAGGTGTTCGACGCCGTGGACGCGACGATCGACGTCAACCTGGGCGACGTCGCTATGGAGAAGAAGTAGCGTCTGCGCATGACCCAATGGAAAAATCAACACAAAAACTTAAGCGGGCGGCAAATTTGCTGCCCGCTGTGAGTTATAATCTCTGAGTATCATTCCCGGAAGCTATGGAATGTGAGCAAGCTGTACTCATTAAGTCAAAGACACATAGAAAGCGGATCAAATATATGCGTAAAACCGAACGCGATGCAAGCGCAGCGCCGAAAGACAGTCTGTGGAGCAAGTTTTTCATTCTGATGTTTGCGGCGGGCTTATTCTCAAATTTCAGTCTCCAGGGTTCCACCACAATTATGACGCTGTACATCACAAGCCTTGACGGATCGACCGGTTTTGTGGGAATGCTTTCTATTGTCGGGCTCATTGCAATATCGCTCTCACGGCTGGCATCAGGGCGCATGTGCGATGTGTTAAGGAAGCGTGTAGTAGCGTGCATAGGGCTTGCGCTGAACACAGCAGGCAAGCTGTGCATCGGGTTCTTCCCTGTGCTGGCGCTTTTCCCGCTTTACCAGATCCTCCAGAATGTCGGTTTTTCGCTGACCGCGACAGCGCTGACCGTCATGGTTGCGGACACTGTTCCTAAGTCCCGGATGAGCGAAGGTCTTGGATACTACGGGCTGAACAGCAGCCTCGCAACGGCAGTCGGCCCGGGCATTGCGCTTGCGACAGTGGCAGCATTTGATTATTTGCTTTTCTATATAAGCCTCGCGCTGTACCTGGTCATTTCCGGTGTATTCATACTTGTGTGCCGATATGAGAACGACCCGCGAATGATTGAAATGCGCAAGCGGGAATCAGAAGAGTTTATAAAGCTTGCTTCTGCGGGCGAATCGGAAGAGTCGGGAGAATCAGGAGAATCATGCGATTCAGGCGATTCAGGCATATCAAGCAAATCAAGCAAATCAAGCGATTCAGGCGAACCAGACGAACCAGACGAATCAAGCAAATCAAGCAAATCAAGCAAATCAAGCGTTTCAAGCGATTCAGGCGAATCAGGCAAACCTGGCAAACCTGACAAACCAAGCGAGGCCCGAAAATCACCTGTGGAAGTAAAAGGTATATACAAGTATATTGAACCGAGCGCGATCCCATATGCGATCGTATCCCTGCTCTATTCTCTGCCAATGGGGTTCATCCTGACTTTTCTGCCTCTGTACGCGGCGGAAAGCGGCATCCCGTCGATAGGTTTGTTCTTTACATTCTCCGCGGTGACAATGGTCGCAGCAAGGCTCATCGCGGGCAAAGCCGCAGATAAATACGGAACTCTCATTGCTATCGTACCTGCAGTTATCTGCTATATTGCGGCGTTCGCCTTAATATTGATCGCGCCAGCTTCTCCGGCGTATGTGATATGGATCGCCGGTTCGTTGTATGGCTTCGCCGGAGGGATAATCAACCCTGTTCTGACCGCTAAAGTAATCAAGCAGGTGCCTCACGAGCGCCGAGGCGCGGCGTCAGGCACTTTCACGCTTTCGTTTGACGTCGGAATTTCCGGCGGCGCTGCTTTCTGGGGCTATACCATACAGTATATCGGGTATGCGTTCACAGTCGGCGCGTGCGTCGTCATCGGATTCGCAATGCTTGCCGCCTCCTTCCCGCTGCTGCGGGAACGCAGAAAAAACCAAACGATCTGACTCATGAGTGATATCTTTCGCAGAAACAGGAGGCGCTCGCAAGATTGCCTCCTGTTTCTTCACAGTCTACTGCTCGAGGAATCGATGCAGCATTACTGCAACATTCCGCCCGCTTAGTCAGCCCCAATGGATCAAACTTACCCTCATCTCTCCCGTTGATGACTCCCGCAATGTTGATGAGGCACAGCTTTCATGTTGATTACTTTGAGCTACTGCTCAACTGCTCTCATAACTACACTGCCCTCATTTTCCGCTTGACATAGTATCAGTATATTGATAGAATTTGTATATTACTGTTCTGGAGGATTTATCATGGCAACTATTAGGCCTAGTTCTGATCTGCGTAATAAGTATAGTGAAATATCTGAGTTCTGCCGCACATATAATGAACCTGTGTTCATAACAAAAAACGGAGTAGGGGATCTGGTTGTACTCTCAAACGCTGAGTATGAGAGGATTACGGGAAAACTTGAGTTATCCCGATTGCTGGAGGAAGGTTTTACTGCTATGAATGAAGGCAGAGGGCTCCCTGCCTCTAAAGTTTTTGCTTCGCTTGAAAAGGAGTTTGGCATGCATGGATGATAATGAGAGCTATTATGAAGTAATCATTGAAGCAACCGCTGATTCCGACTTGAGAGGTATACTGAAGTATATCACAGAAGTACTGAAAGAACCTACAATAGCTCGAAGAATTTACTCTTCTATCAAGGATAAAATTCTGTCGCTTATGCAAATGCCATTACGTAATCCGCTAGTCAGGGAAGAGCTTTTTGCTTCGAAAGGGCTGCGATGGATGCCCGCCGAGAACTACTCAGTATTTTACGTAGTCGATGAAGATTTAAAAGAAGTGCATATTTTACGAGTTCTATACAATCGTAGAGAATGGCAAGCATTACTTTAGTTCTTTCCGCGACGGCATTTTATCGTTTCTGTTCACAGGTCGGCCAGTTTACAGTGGGATCACATGTAGTTAATAGCAGGAGGGCAGCCGTTCGGCGGCCGCCCTCCCATTGAAGGAAATCCTATCGCGCGGCGCGAGCTGCCTCTCATTAACGCAACTGCATCGTCAATGTCTGCCAAATTGAGTCTACTCGCCTACCATAGCAGCCGCTGTACAGTCTGTCTACTCCTTAACCGACAGCAACTCGAGGAACCGATGCAGCATTGCTGCAACCTCCGCCCGCTTTGTCAACCCCAATGGATCGAATTTACCCTCATCTTTCCCGTTGATGACTCCCGCACTGAACAGCGCTTTGACCGCAGAGGCCGCATACTCGCTGATTTCCTGCTCATCGCTGAATCCCGCATAAGCTCTGACTTCCGGCAGTGTACGCTCTATATACGCTGCGTACCTCATTAGGATAACGGTAAAGTCCTGCCTGGTTATGACATTATTTGGGCCAAACCTGCCGTCTCCATAGCCTTTCACAATGCCCCTTTCAGACGCCCAAAGCACAGCGTCATAATAGTAATCGCTTGCTGCCGTGTCCGAAAAAACTACGGCTGTGTCAGAAGTTTTCTGACTTTCCGGCGCTAATCCCTGCTCCTGTAAACTACCGTACATTCGAAATAGAATTGTGACTATCATCCCGCGCGTTGCATACATTTCAGGGCTGAACTGTATAGGGTCTGCACTTGTGCCGAGCATGATTTCGTTTTCATAAACATAGCCTATATCTTCATAGAACCAGTCTTCAATATGTACGTCGGTAAAGGGGTTGTCCCACAGACCTTCAAGTATTGCTGGTTCAGTCTCGATGATAACTTCGTCTTCTTCATCGTCCTGGACGGCGGGGTCCGCTTCGTTCTCAAGATCATATGGTATGTTCGTAAACAGCGGATCTTCAGGCTCTTCCGAACCATCGCTATCTGAAGCGTCTCTTGCGGTAATGCGAAATACAAGATTAAAGTCTTCATAATAGTAAGCTCCTGTTACAGGAATCATGATTGTCGCTGTACTGCCAGCCGGCTGCGGGGTGGTGTTATATGTAAGAATAGTCCCTGTCAGACATACATTTTCCACTAGCGCACCTTCTGATACCGGCGCCCCGAATGAAGCTCCGGGAAGCGGCGTGAAAGATAAATCACATATAACTAATACTGAGTCTTCGCAAGGTACTCTTTTTGGGTATTCTGAAAGGGGAAATACTCCCTTATCAATAGATATCGTGTAAGTCGCAGTCACGGTTTCTGTTGTGAAAATATCCTTAGCGATGACGGAGAATTTCACATCGGAAGCTACAACTTGCGGCATGCCCTGTATACTCCCGTCCGGTGTTATTTCGAGCCCGGAAGGAAGGCCTTCTGCTGAATATGTGTATAGGCCGCTGCCTCCCATCGCTGTGTTAACCTCTGTAAAGTACCCCCTGTTATATGTGCCATTTGGGAGTGTGGTATTGCTGAACTTTAAACGCTCAGCAAACATATGGACCTCGAAGTATATCTCCAACTGACGATTACCATCGGTAAACGAGATATTGATACGTCTTGCACTTTCTGGATATCCGCTACCTGTGAAGTATAATACAGTTCCCTGCGGTGGATCTGCAGAGTAATCCGCTACTTCCACTTCGCTGTTATCAGAGTAGATTAGGTACACTGTAAGACCAGTGAGGTCCAGCTTGTCACCGTTATAGTACCCTCTTTTGAAACCGTCGCCAAACCTCACTCCATATCCCGTTCTGAAAACACTTGAGTTATCTGCAGTTATGATTCCAGCCTTTGCTATTGCAGCAGTTGTCGGCCCGGTAATAATAACGCATAGTATGAGCAACAGGGAAAGTGCATGCTTAATAGCCCATACTTGATTTTCTTTTGTCTTATTCACTTAACTTCAGTCCTCTCAGTTGCAAGTATGCAGTGGAATGCATACTGTGTAAGTTCATTACGGAAAATAGAGAATACCATACACTGTATGCAGGTATTTGCTTATGCATAATAGTCTGCAGCAATATAGGAACTCCTGTAACTGTTCATACAACTGAAGAATCTTCTTATTTCATGCTGTTGAAGTACTCAGTTGTAACCTTTAGCTGCTTATGCAGAATCACTTTCCAAAGATTTCCTTTGATTTCACCAGTACCTTTTGAGACTTTTGTGAATCTCGGTGCATCTGCATCACTGTCTTTCCTGAAAAAGTAGTGATCAGTATCTTTGTATAGCTCCCAGCCGTCATGCTCGCAAAATCGCTTTAGTTCTTTCCACGACGGCATTTTATCAGCCCTCCGATCCTGTCTGTGTCGTTAAGGATAAGAGCCTTAAAAACGTACGGTATATGAGCTTTCCTGCTTCCCCTTGACCAAAATGTGAACTCTGCATAGTAGTCTTCCGAGTACTCCAGTATCGCATTTGCCAATTTAGTTACCGCGCTTGGTAAATCAACGGCATTTTCTACTAAATCAATTTCATCAAGCGATAAAGTCACAGAACCATCCTCTTCTTCAAAAGTCTCCGCGTTGAAGGAGTATGCAGATAAGAGACTCTCCATAACACTAAAATCGGATAGAAACAGATGATCTCTCGTTTTCTTGATAAATGCCGGTTTATCTCTTATAACCGACTCGGCAACCGAACTCCATTCACTTCTTACAGTTGTTGCATTCATTATAAGCATATCAAGTATCTCCTTTGCTCGTTCAGTATGGCACAGAACGAACATAATGTCAACAGTGTACACTTTGCAATTTAGTCATTACATTTTTCCAGTTTTCAGTTCATAGGTCGGCCAGCTTGCAGTGGGATCACATGGAGTCAATAGCAGGAGGGCGGCCGTTCGACAGCTGCCCTCTCGCAGAGAATGGCAAGCTTTACTTTGATGCGCATGTCATCCTGCTGCGGTCACTCCTTCACCTGCAGCAGTTCAAGCGGCCTGCGGCGCGTTACAGTAACCGCGCAGAGAGTTGCGCCCGCGGCACAGGCCGCAAGCTGCAGCGCTCCGTAAGCTATGAGCGGCGCTGCTGAGTCACCCGGCAGCTTCCTGTTTATGATAAGCAGCAGACCGGCTGCGCACAGCAGCCCGAAAGCGCACAGCAGCGCCTGCTCAGTGAGCAGAATCGCGCGCGTGCGCTTTTTTGTCGTGCCGAGCACACGCATTATAGAAGCCTCCCTGTCGGACTGCATCACGATGAGCCCCGGGAACAGCCCGCTCAGTATCGCAGCCGCAGCAACCGCTATCGGGTATATCGCACTGAGCATATTGATTGTCCTCAGCGTGTTATCCGCTTCGCTTGTGTCCATTACGAACGGCAGCTTCTTACTGGAGCGGCTGACGCAAGAGGAGGTCTGAATAGTAACTTCAGAGTTCCTTACAAACTTAATCACTGCCCGTGTATATGGTAAACTGTCTGCTTCTGTATTATAATATCGCCGAAGGAAAAAATAAAGCGAGGAGTTGTTATTCTTATGGGCGATTTCAAATATCCGAAACTTTTCGAGCCTCTCGTTCTCAGAGGCGCAATGTTTAAAAACCGCATATTCGCGGCGCCGACAGGGTATCAGGATATGGACAGATTCGGCGTCATCCCGCCGGAAGCGGCATACTACTATGAGCGCAAGGCTAAAGGCGGCGCTGCGAGCGTTGCTGTCGGCGAGTGCAATGTCGACGCCAAGTTCGGCACGGGCGGAGCGTACGCCGTCCATCTGGACGATCCGAACATGCGCAACCCGCTCTGCAGGCTTACGGACGCCGTGCGCAGGCAGGGCGCGATCTGCACCGCGGAGCTGCAGCACGCGGGGAACTGCGCGAACCGCTCGCTCGATCCGCCGGGCATTGCGTACGGACCCGTCGCTGGAACGGCGCACGGCCCGCTCGAGCGCTCCGGCGGCCGCCCGTATTATGAGATGCGTGAGGACATCATCTGGTACGTCATAGACAAGTTCGCAAAAGGCGCGGCGTTCGCGAAGGCCTGCGGCTTCGGCATGGTGACGCTGCACGGCGGGCACGGCTGGCTCATTTCGCAGTTTCTGTCGCCGGCGCTGAACACGCGCAAGGACAAATGGGGCGGCCCTGATATTGAGAACCGGTCGAGGCTGGCTATTGAAATCCTGAAGGCTATCAGGAAAGAAGTTGGCCCTGCTTTCCCGATAGAAATGCGCATAAGCGGCAGCGAGTGTTATGAAGGCGGGTACGATATCGAAGAAGGCATAAAGTTCGCGAAGCAGGTGGAAGAGTATGTGGACTTGCTGCATGTCTCCGCGGGCAGCCACGAGGTGGATGAAGTGTTCACCGTTACGCATCCGAGCATGTTCCTGCCCGACGGGTGCAATGTCGGCTATGCAGAAGAGATAAAGAAAAATGTGAAATGTAAAGTAGCGACAGTGGGCGCTCTTGGCGATCCCGGGCAGATGGAGGATATCATCGCCTCCGGGAAAGCAGACGTCGTCGAGATAGCAAGGGGGTTGATCGCCGATCCTGACCTTCCGCGGAAAATCCGCACAGGTTGTGAGCGTGAGATCAACAAATGCATGCGCTGCCTGAACTGCTTTTCTTACCTGCTGCGGGGCGGGCAGTTCTACTGCGCCATCAACCCGGAGACAGGGCGCGAGGCGGAGATGAACCAGGCGATTCCGCCTGCCGTGAAGAAGAAAGTGCTTATCGCGGGCGGCGGAGTGGCGGGTATGCAGGCCGCCCTTACCTGCGTCGAGCGCGGGCACGAAGTAATCCTGTGCGAAAAAGAAAAAAGGCTCGGAGGTACGCTGTGGTGCGAGGAGAATGTGCCGTTCAAGAAGAAGCTTATAGAGTATCTTCTCCGTCAGGCAAGGAAAGTCAGGGAAGCGGGCGTCGACGTCAGGCTCGGCGTTGAGGTCACTCGCGAGTACGCGGAAAGCGTCGGCGCTGACGCCGTTATAGCAGCGCTGGGCGCGAAGCCCGCAAAGCCGCGGATACCGGGCATAGACGGGGAAAACGTCGTTTCCGCGGAGGATGCGTACAGGAATCCGGCTCTTGCCGGAGACTCGGTTGTGATTCTCGGCGCGGGGCTTGTGGGCACGGAGCTTGCGATCTATCTGTCCATGCTTGGGAAAAAGGCGACTGTCGTTGAAATGCTCGGCGAAATAAACCACGGCGGCAACAATCTGCATGTGCTCGCGCTGAACGTTGAGATCGCCAGGTACGCAGTCGACATGCGTTTCAATACGACCGCCGTCGAAGTAACGGACGAGGGCGTCCTGTGCCGCGTATCCGGCGGCGCAGATAATGTCGTCGGAGCTGTGAGCGATGCAGGCGCGGCTTCCGCAAATGAGTCGACCCTTCTCCGCGCTGATACCGTAATATACGCAACAGGGCAGCGCCCGCTGTGGGACGGCGTGGAAAACCTGAGCCTCGCGGCGCCCGACTTTTATCCGATCGGCGACTGCATCGCGCCGAAAAACATAATGAACGCGACGAGCATGGCGTTCACTGTCGCGAGGAATATATAGCTGCTGCTTGTCTATTGCGCAAAACAGCGGCGTCTGATATACTCAGTGACATGGAGGCTGTCCAACAATACTCTACTGATTTTATGGAGGAAAGTTTTTATGAAGATTCCCGCACCTAAAAAGCTACTTGCAATGATCATCACCCTGGCAATGATCGTATCGCTCACTGTCGCCGGTTTTATCCCGGCTGCGGCTGCGGAAGGCGATCAGTACACGTTCCAGATCCTTTTCACAAGCGACCTGCACGGCTGTTTCTATGACTGGAGCTACTCGACGAACGCAAACTATCTCGGCCTTGCAAGGGTGGCAACGAAGATCGACGAGCTCAGAGATGAAAACACCATCGTCATCGACGTCGGCGACACAATTCAGGGCAACGGCACCACCATCTTCACAAGCGACGCATGGGATGGCATGTACCCGCTGCTCGAGGGCATGGAGTACATCGGCTATGACGCGTGGGTGCTCGGGAACCATGAGTTCAACTTCGGCATACCCGCTCTGGAGAAATCATACGGCAAGGGCCTCGGCGAGGATGGCGGCAACCTGTTCTCCGGCGCTGTTCTTGCGGGCAACGTATTCGACGAGGACGATAACCCTGTATTCGACGCGTATATGATCAAGGTAATGCCGAACGGGCTTCGCGTCGCGATCGTCGGCATGACGAACCCGAACATCGACAGGTGGGATACGGCGAACCTTGCAGACGCCGGATACTATACCGAGAGCGCGACCGTGATAACGGAAGAGACGATCAAGTACATAAAAGACAACGATCTGGCCGACGTAATCGTAGCCGCCGAGCATGTAAGCGAAACAGGCGAAAATGAGCGCGAAGGTACCGGCGCGGAAGAAGTTCTGGCTAATGAGTATAACGCCGCGAACATCGACGTCTTCATTGGAGCGCACGGGCATTTGAATGTCGATAAAATGATAAACGGCGTCAGATTCACCGAAGTTGCGGCCAACGGCGGCCGCATGGGTCAGATCACGGTGACGGTCACCGAGCAGGCTGACGGCACATGGAAGGTCGCTGATAAAGAAGAAGACACCTCCATGACTAACATCACGATTTCACAGTACTCTGACAATGTCAACTATGTCGAAGGCGAGACCGGCTATAAAGAAGCGCTTAAAGCCGCGCACGAGTTCGGCGTAGCGAACGCGACGACTATCATCGGCAAACTCATCGGCGAACCGCTTGTGCCGGCTCCCGAAATAGCTACCACATATGAAGGGTATCTGCAGGATACAGCGCTTATCCACCTTATAAACGACGCGATGCTGCACTACACAAACGTGTACGTCGCAAGCGACGAATTCAAGGATGAGTATCCGGAGTACGAAGGCATGAAGGTCACGCTGTCCGGTACCGCTCCGCTGGATGCAAACGCGAACCACGTACCGGGCGACGTCACCAAGGGCAGCGCGTCGATGATATACAAGTACGATAACAACACACTGTACGTACTCGCGATGACAGGCGCACAGTTCAAAGCGTGGATGGAATGGTCGTATATTTTCATCGGCCCGTTCATTGCGAACAATGATTACGACCTTGGCCCGGCGATGAAGGACGGCGACCTGACGATCCCGTACGGCAACGGCAACATGCCCGGGTACAATATGGATCAGTTTGAGGGCGTCACATATAAAGTGGACCTCACACAGCCTTGCGGTTCAAGAATCGTCGATCTAAAGGACAAAGAGACGGGCGAAGACTTTGACCTTGAAGCCACGTATCTTGTCGCTGTGAACAATTACCGCGCGAGCACACAGCTCACGGCTGTAATAGGTAATGTCGTCTACGGCGACGACCCGAAACCTGTCATTCTGGCAAGAGACATCGAGACAAAAACCCCCAAGACGGGCGAGGGCATGCTGGGCGTTATGATCAACTACATCCAGGATGAGCTGGACGGCGTCATTGATAACACGGACAACGCTTTCTTCACGCCAAACTGGTCGTATATCACGCCGGAAATCGATGAAGAGCTCCGTGAACTGGCTATCGCCGCAATCGACGACGGTCTCATCGAGTTGTTCCCGGTGAACGGAAACGCCTATGCGAGGCGCGCCGTTAAGGACTATGAAGTAGCGCTGAGCCTTGTTTTCAAAGATTTTGTGCCCGGAGCCTGGTACTGCGAGTTTGTGGACGCCGCATACAACTCGGGGCTGATGAAGGGTATGGACGACGATACATTTGAGCCGGATAGCACGCTGACACGTGAAATGATGGTCACGATACTGCACCGTATGGCGGGTCTGCCGGAAGCCGGCGAAAGCAGCTTCACTGATCTTGTCGATGGAGAATGGTACTGCGACGCGATCGCATGGGCGGAGGAAGCCGGGATAATCCGCGGTATGGGCGATTCGCTGTTCGGCCTCGGCCAGGCAATGTCGCATCAGGACGTAGCGACTATGCTGTACCGCTATATCTCCGACAATGACGCGCTGGAAGGCGTGGAACCGGCTGATATTTCAGAGTTTGAAGATTTTGACGCGGTCGGCGGCTGGGCGCTTGACGCTCTTGCTTTCTTCGTCGGCGCTGATTTCTACAAGGGCGTCAACTATGAGCTGCTCGATCCCGTAAGCTACTCCACACGCGCGCAGGCTGCCATGATGTTCGTCCTCACAGCGCGTTACCTCGAAGCTTTTGAGGCTGAGGAAGCTCTGCCGAACGCGGCATAGCATTTGTGGTGTTTACGGTTGCTGCATGCGTCAGCAGTAGAACGCAGTCAATGGCCGTAACCGGAGTCTGAGGTCTGATTTTGCGCAACAGGGCGGCATTGCCGCCCTGTTGTTTCATATAATTGTTTACATATTTGTCATGAATTGATATTGCGAATAATGTCGCTATTTGCTATACTATGCGATACTTGTGGTGTATACACTGGATCAATTAATGTTAGGAGAAAATGGTAATGAAAAAAAGTATTTTTACGCTCGTAATCGTCTTCATTCTTGCGGGCGCGCTGCTGATCCCGGCGTCGGCGGCAAACTTCACGCATCTGGCCGATGATCTCAACGATTTGGGTTTGTTCCGCGGTACGAACAGCGGCTATGATCTCGACAGCGCGCCGAACAGAGGGCAGGCCCTTGTCATGCTGATCAGGCTTTACGGGTTGGAAGAAGAAGCGCTGGCATGCGAGTCCGGCCATCCTTTCGCTGATTTGACAAGCGCGCAGGACTGGCTTGCGCCCTATGTGGCGTTTGCATACGAGAATGGTTTCACGACAGGCACTTCCGCAACGACCTTCAGTCCGAACGACTTATGCAGCGCTCAAATGTATGTGACGTTCGTGCTTCGCGCTCTTGGGTTCAGCGACGCGCCGGGAGGCGATTTCACATACGCCGATGCTCTTGGTTTCGGCGCGGGAATAGGCATAGCCGATGCGATGCTGGCGGAAGGCGATTTCCTTCGCGATCAGATGGTCGCCGTATCGTACCTCGCCCTCATGGCGGCTCCGAAAGGCAACGAGTACGCCACGCTTCTTGAAAAGCTTGTTACCGAGGGCGCCGTGAACGCGGAAGCTGCCTCCGCATTCATGGGAAAGCTTGCGCTGCTCAACGAGTTCCTGTCGCTCGGCTCCGAACTGGCCGGAGAAACCAGTCTGGCTATGACGATCAAGATGGCGGCTAGTATGGGGATCCTCGGATCGATGTCTATGGACATGGACATGGGCATGATAATGGCTGAAGCGGATGTTCAGCTTGCGATCGATATGAGCATTGAAATGGATATGATGGGCATGGGCGGAAAGACGACCATACCTATGACGATGTACCTTATCGACGGGATCATGTACATGGAGTATGACGGCGATAAGGTAAAGATGGACGCAGGTATCGGAGATATAGAAGACGCGGTTTTATCCGCAGATGCCGCGGATCAGCTTGCCATTCCTCCCTATGTCTTTACCGATTTAAAGAAAGAAGTCAAAATCGACTACACCGTATACACGGTACAGATCCTCGACAGTTTCTTTGACTCCATTATGGATGCGGCTATGGGCGCTGCGTCCGGGTTTGATCTCGGCGACATGGGCCTGGGCGGTATTGCTGCTCCGGGCGGTATGGGGCTGGGCGATATGGACCTTACTATAAAGGCCCCCGCATTCAGTTTCTACACTGACAGCAGCGGCGCCCTCAAGAAGGTCGTAATTGATATGGATATGACTATTTCCATGGATATCGGGGGCGGGGTAAAAATCCCCATTAACATGAAAGTCTCTATGGAAATGGAGATCACAGCCGTAGGCGACGCGGTACAGATCGAGTTCCCGGACGATCTTGACACTTACATCGATATCAACGAACTCGAACCTGCAGAATAGGAGCCTCCTGAACAGCTCCTGCAAATCCGGGCAAGCGCTTATCCGGTAACTTTTACAGTAAGCGAACTCGCTGCGTAAAGCGTTATAATGCGCCCGGACGGCGCTATGGACGCTCGGGAATTGACTGACAGCAAAAGACGACTGCACGCTATATGCGGGCAGCCGTCTTTTACATTTACATTTACATTTACATTTACATTTACATTTACATTTATAGGTATGCCTTGTGCCGCAGTGTTTACAGCTCCCGCTTCATATATGATGTGTGCAGGATATGGTGCGCCTTGTGGCTGCCCGGTTTCTCCAGATAATCGGCGTAGATCTGTTTTACGACCGGATTGTCATGGCTCTTGCGCAGAGTCATGGCGGCGTCCTGAGAGTAAAGGGCTTTTGCCCTTTCGGCCCGCAGGTCAATGAAGTTGCGGACGTCGCCCGGCTGGTGCGGCTGCCCCCCGCCGTTAACGCAGCCGCCTGGGCACGCCATGATTTCGATAAAGTGGTAATCCGCTTCACCGGAGCGCACGCGGTCAAGCAGGATCGCAGCGTTCGCGAGCCCTGACGTGACGGCGACTCTCACCTTCGTGCCATTCAGGTCATACTCGGCTTCCTTGATGTCCTTTGTCCCGCGAACGTCCGTGAACTCAAGCTTTTCAAGCGTTTTTCCGGTCACGACTTCATATACCGTACGCAGTGCGGCTTCCATAACGCCGCCTGTCACCCCGAAGATATGCCCAGCCCCGGACGCCACTCCGAACGCCGGGTCGGCTGTCTCATCAGGCAGCTCAGTGAAGATCAGCCCGGCTTCCTTGACCATCTTCGCGAGTTCTCTTGTTGTGAGCGAGACGTCTACGTCGGGAATACCATGCCCCGCGGCGCTCATGTCTTCGCGGCCGATCTCGAATTTCTTAGCGGTACACGGCATGATCGATACGACGAAAATATTCTTCGGGTCGATCTTGTTCGCTTCGGAGTAATACGTCTTCATGAGCGAGCCGTACATTCCCTGCGGGCTCTTGCATGAAGATACATTCTCCAAAAAGTCGGGATAGTAGTGCTCGCAGAACTTCACCCAGCCCGGGGAGCACGAGGTTATCATAGGCAGTTTCCCGCCGTTGTTAATGCGCTCAAGCAGTTCCGTGCCTTCTTCCATGATCGTGAAATCGGCTGCTGTGTCGACGTCGAAAACCTTATCGAACCCAAGCCTGCGGAGCGCGGCGATCATTTTTCCCTCGACGTTTGTACCGATGGGCATGCCGAACTCCTCGCCGAGCTGCGCTCGTACGGACGGCGCAGGCGCTACGACCACGAACTTATCCGGGTCGGCTATGGCGTCCCAGACTTTCGCGGTGTCGTCGCGCTCTGTCAGAGCGCCTGTAGGGCATGCCGCAATGCACTGGCCGCAGGCGACGCAAGATGTATCGCCGAGCGGCATATCGAACGCGGAAGCAATGTGAGTCTCGTATCCGCGGTCGATCGTGCCTATCACGCCGACATATTGGTTCTTCTTACAGACTGCAACGCAGCGGCGGCACAGTATGCATTTTGAGTTGTCGCGTACAAGATGCGGCATAGAGGATTCCAGATCCTCTACCAGATCGCCGCTGCCGTACTTGTACTGATCGACTCCGTACTCATGGCACAGCGCCTGCAGTTCACAGTCTGTGGACCGTGAGCAGGACAGGCAGTCCGCGCGATGGTTCGATAATATCAGTTCAAGGTTTTTCCGCCGGGATGTGCGCAGGATAGGCGAGTTAGTCGTCACTTCCATCCCTTCGTTGACGGGGTGGATGCAGGCGGTCGCAAGGCTTCGCGCGCCTTTGACCTCGACGAGGCACATGCGGCAGGAACCGAGCGGGTTGACGTCCTTCAGGTAGCAAAGCGTCGGTATGCGCACGCCCGCAAGCCGGGCGGCTTCCAGTATTGTGGCGTCTTCCGGCGCTTCTGTTTCGATCCCGTTGATCTTTATCTTTACAGTACTCATATTCGTACGACCCCTTCCTCCCTAGACCTTTTTGACAGCGCCGAACATACACTTCTCCATACAAGCGCCGCAGGATATGCACTTGGAGCTGTCTATGACGTGCGGTTTCTTGACTTCGCCGGTAATAGCGCCGACCGGGCACGCGCGCGCGCAGGCTGTGCAGCCTTTGCACTTATCGGGGATTATCGTATAGCTCAGCAGAGCTTTACAGACGCCGGCCGGGCACTTCTTCTCGGTAACATGCGCTATATACTCGTCGCGGAAGTACCGAAGCGTCGACAGGACGGGGTTCGGCGCAGTCTGGCCGAGCGCGCACAGCGAGTTCGACCTGATGTGCTGGCAGAGTTCTTCCATTTCGTCAAGCATCTCGAGCGTACCGTTGCCCTGGACGATCTTATCAAGCATTTCCAGCAGTTTCTTCGTACCGACGCGGCACGGGACGCATTTCCCGCACGACTCGTCGACGGTGAAATCAAGGAAGTAGCGGGCGATATCGACCATGCAGGTGTCTTCGTCCATAACGATGAGGCCGCCGGAGCCCATCATTGCGCCTATGGCGGTGAGGTTTTCGTAATCAATCGGCGTGTCTATCAGCGAAGCAGGGATACATCCGCCCGAAGGGCCGCCTGTCTGCGCCGCTTTGAACTTCTTCCCGTTCGGTATCCCGCCGCCGATATCCTCGACGATCTCGCGGAGCGTTGTCCCCATCGGTATTTCGACGAGGCCGGTATTCGTGATCTTGCCGACGAGGCAGAACACCTTTGTACCTTTCGACGTCTCCGTCCCCATGGAGGAGAACCAGTCTGCGCCTTTTATGAATATCTGCGGGATATTCGCGTACGTTTCGACATTGTTGAGGATCGTCGGCTTGCCGAACAGCCCCTTGACCGCCGGGAACGGCGGACGGTAGCGCGGCTCTCCGCGGTTTCCTTCGATGGAAGTCATCAGCGCTGTTTCCTCGCCGCATACAAAAGCGCCCGAGCCGAGGCGCAGTTCAAGGTCAAAGTCAAAACCGCTGCCGAATATATCCTGCCCCAGAAGCCCCATTTCGCGCGCCTGGCCTATTGCGATCTCAAGGCGGTGTACGGCGATCGGATATTCTGCGCGGACATATATGTAGCCTTGATGCGCGCCGATCGCGTATCCGGCTATAGTCATCGCTTCCAGCAGCACGTGCGGGTCGCCCTCAAGAACCGAGCGGTCCATGAACGCACCGGGGTCGCCCTCGTCGGCGTTACAGCACACATACTTTACAGGACCCGGGCTTTGCATGGCAAACTGCCATTTCATGCCTGTCGGGAACCCTGCGCCTCCCCTGCCGCGGAGGCCCGACGCTTTGACGACGTCAATGACTTCCTGAGGGGACATGGTCGTAAGGACGCGGCCCAGCGCCTCGTAACCTTCGACCGCGATGTACTCTTCTATTTTCTCGGGGTTGATGACGCCGCAGTTGCGCAGGGCTACGCGCATCTGCTTTTCGTAGAACTTGGTGTGATTCAGGTTCTTGATAGTGTTCTCATCGGTCACTGTCTCCTGATACAGAAGGCGCGTTACTATCCTCCCCTTGAGGATGTGTTCGCTGATTATCTCGCCGATGTCGTCCGGCGTGACCATCGAATAGAATGCGCCTTCCGGGTAGACTATCATGATGGGTCCGAGAGCGCAGAGCCCGAAGCAGCCTGTCTTGACCACGCGGACTTCTTTGTCCAGCCCCTGAGCTTTGATTTCTTCCTCCAGCGCCTTGATTATCTCTTCGGAGCGCGAGGATGTGCAGCCGGTACCGCCGCAGACCAGAATATGAGATCGTATTGTCTCCATATGTAATATCATTCCTTCCTTCTATTGCGCTGCGCCGATAGTGTATTCCATGACCGGATTTCCGTTTACCAGATGCTCAGTCACGATTCTGGCGACTTTTTCCGGCGACATCTTCACATAAGTGACCTTTTCCTGATCGGGTGCGGTGACTTCGACGATCGGCTCCAGGCGGCACATGCCTATGCAGCCTGTCTGCGTGACCATGATATTTTTAAGCTGGCGGCGGTTTACTTCCTCGACGAATGCAGCGAGGACGGGCCGCGCTCCGGCGGCAATGCCGCATGTGGCCATTCCGACGACGACGCGGACGTCCTTTGCGCTGTCGTGGCGCAGATTGACTTCGCCTTGCATCTGTTCGCGGAGTTTTGCCAGTTCTGCGAGTGATTTCATATTAATTGACCATACCTTTCTGGCGTCGCGGACTGCGACTCCGTGATTTTCGGAATTGGGCGCATACTACATATATTTCTCCAGGATACCGTCGACGTCGTCAAGCACAAGCCTGCCGTATACGTCGTCGTTGATCGTCATGACGGGGGCAAGGCCGCATGCGCCTATACAGCGGGTTGCGTCGAGGGAGAATTTCCCGTCCGGAGTTATGCCGCCGGACTCAATGCCGAGCTTTGCGCTTATCCTGTCGAAGATATCGCCCGAGCCTTTGACGTAACAAGCTGTTCCCAGACAAACGGCGACACGGTACTGCCCTTTCGGGTTCAGGGTGAACTGAGCGTAAAATGTGACGACGCCGTACACTTCAGCCAGCGGAATATCCAGTCCGCGCGCTATGATCTTTTGGACTTCGATGGGAAGATAACCGTAGATCTCCTGCGCTTGCTGAAGTACCGGCATGAGCGGCCCCTGCATGCCTTTGTGCTGTCCGATGACTTCCAGGAGCTGCTTTTCCTGCTCCGCCGTGCCGTTGAAGGCAACGGCAGTCTTTCGTTTTGCCACTATAAAACCTCCTAAACTATTGTTTGTTTCTCTTTCTTACTACACGGATACGCCCTCGTCGCACTCCTCGCGGTTCTCGCGGATGTATCCGTCAATAAAACTTAAAACCTCCGGTTCATTCAGCGGGACGCCTCCCAGAACCTCTCTGAACTCCCGCGTATCTGCTGTGAATGATCTGCCGTCAACACTGTATATCAGCAGAAAGTCTATTTCCGGAGCCGTGCCGACCAGGGATGTGAACGTTCCTGCGATATCACCCAGCGGCATCCTGTCAATATGCGATAATCCGAAACCTGCGCTTATCGTCGTTCCCGCTCCGACTGCGCTTTCTATACTGAACGCGCCGCCTGTGAGTTCGCACGCCATCTTGAAAAACGGCACTCCCAACCCTACGCTGCGCGTTGTTCGCGTTGTGTAGAAAGGATCCGTTACGCGGGAGACCTGCTCTTCAGTCATGCCCTTTCCGTCGTCGGTGATCGTAATGGTAAGGCTGTCAAAGGCGGTGTCCGCGGATATTTCTATGGTCGTAAGGGTGGCGCCGGCAACTACGGAGTTCTGCGCGATGTCAAGGATATTGAGCGATAATTCCGGCATCATGGCGCGCTCCGCCGCCTCTCATATACTGATACGCGCCCGGGCGCGGTGAAAGTATAGCGCTGAAAGTATAACAGACTCAATAAAAAAACGCTATTACAAAAAACATGTATCTTTTGTGTGTAACTCTTGTTATAATGCGGGCAGGTTTTAATGCAGCCTTGGAGGGATACGTTATGACAATTTCACAGATCGCAACGCTTCTTGAGGCGAGTATACATTGCGGAGAAGGCTTTTTGGACCGGGAGGTCCTGTCGGCCTGCGGCTGCGATATGATGAGCGACGCGCTTGCTTTTATGAAGGACGACGCCGTTTTGCTCACGGGGCTCGTCAACCCTCAGGTCATCCGTACCGCGGAGATGATGGACGTCACATGTATTGTTTTCGTCAGAGGTAAAGAGCCGACTGATTCAATGATCGAACTGGCGATCGAACGCGGTCTAGTCCTGCTGTCAAGCGGTTTCCGTATGTTTACCGCATGCGGTATTCTGTACACGAACGGACTGTCCGGGGGCGGGAAAGTTTGAGCGGAATTACATTGACATACGACGTATACGCGGATGACTTTTCCCGCGCCGGAGAGGCTTCCGGAGCAGTCAAAGGTGTTCTGAAGCAATTGGGAGTACCTCCGGACGTCGTCAGGAAAGTTGCTATTGCCATGTATGAGGGTGAGATAAACATGGTAATACACGCTAAGGGCGGCAAGATCACCGTGAACATCATGCCGGATGAAATTGACATAACTCTTGCGGACGTCGGCCCCGGTATACCGGACATTGCGCTTGCGATGACAGAAGGTTTCTCCACTGCTTCGGAAAAGGTTCGCGATCTTGGTTTCGGCGCGGGTATGGGACTGCCCAATATGAAGAAGTACGCGGACCATATAAACGTGCAGACGGAGTTAGGCGTCGGTACGACGGTGAATATTAAGGTAAAGGTTTAACGACACAGAAGAGGGGGCGCCCGTGACGGAAAAATTCATTCACTCCGTAACGCTGGACAAGGACCTTTGCAAGGGATGCACCAACTGCGTGAAGCGTTGCCCGACTGAGGCGATCCGTGTCCGCGACGGTAAGGCGGCTATAACAAAAGAGCGTTGCATAGACTGCGGCGAGTGCATCCGCGTTTGCCCGCACCACGCGAAAAAGGCTGTGGTGGATCCTCTTGACTGCATCCGCGACTTCAGACATTCGATCGCGCTTCCCGCGCCTTCTTTATACGGCCAGTTCAAAAATGTAAGCGACATCAATACTATTCTGACAGCTTTGAAGCACATCGGCTTTGACGACGTTTTTGAAGTCGCGCTTGCCGCGGACGCCGTCAGTGCGCAGACATTCAGGATGATGAACTCCGGTCAGCTTAAGCGTCCGGCTATTAGTTCCGCGTGCCCTGCGGTACTCCGGCTTATTCGGGTGAGGTTTCCGGGCTTGATTCCGAACGTTGTGAACATTCGCGCGCCTATGGAGTTTGCGGCTATTTGGGCGCGAAAGCGCGCAATGCAAAAAACAGGGCTCAGCGCAAAGGATATAGGCTGCATTTTCATCTCCCCCTGTCCGGCGAAGATAACAAGCGTGCACTCCCCGCTGCTGTCGGACAGACTCGCTGTTGACGCTGCAGTTTCTATTGCTGACATTTATCCTCTGCTGCTTCCCGCAATCAGGGAAACCAGTCCTGAAGCTATTGCGGAAGCAGGTTCAATAGGGATAGGATGGGCGACATCCGGCGGTGAATGCGTTGGCGTCAGGCGCCCGGATTATCTTGCTGCCGACGGTATCGAGCATGTAATTCCCGTGCTGGAAGCGCTTGAAGACGAGCGGCTTTCCGATGTTGATTTCGTCGAACTTAATGCCTGCGTAGGCGGTTGTGTCGGCGGCGTTCTGACTGTTGAGAGCCCCTTTATCGCCAAGGGCAGAATCAAGCGGCTTACCGACAGGCATGAGCTGAGCCTGGCCGAGGGCGTTCCGCTTGAAGATATTCTGTGGGACTCCAGTCTTGCTTTCGAACCCGTCATGCGTCTGGATGACGATATAGCGGCTGCGATGGCAAAGCTGGAAAGGATTCGCGAACTCGAAGAGAGTTTTAACGGGATGGATTGCGGCGCGTGCGGGGCGCCGAACTGCCGCGCCATGGCTGAGGACATCGTGAACGGGAGCGCGAGCGAGGATATGTGCATTTACAGGATGCGGGAGAAACTGCAGTCGCTGTTGAGCGAGAGAGCGGAGTAAGCGCCCGGCTGTTGGCGCTGCAATAATGAATGCGAGGATGATATGACTGACCACGATATAGCGAGTAAACTGAACTTGACGATTGTCCATCAGGAAGCCGCGCGGGAACTCAGCGGTGTGTACTGCTGTGATTTGCTTTCTGTCGCAATGGCGCGGGCGACGCCCGACGGAGCCTGGGTCACCGTCATAGGCAACGCCAACGCTGTCGCTGTCGCAAACCTGACCGACGTTGCGTGTATAATACTTGCGGAAGGTTACTCTTTCGACGACGCTGCGATCGCGGCAGCTGCAGGGAAGGTATCACTTTATAAGAGCGGAAACCCTGTTTTTGAGACTGCTCTCGCAGTCCATGAGCAGCTGTGAAAGTCGCAACCGACCTCCATATTCATTCATGCCTGTCACCCTGCGGCGACGATGCGATGAGTCCCGCCGACCTTGTCGGTATGAGCCTTCTGAACGGGCTTGAGCTCATCGCGCTGACAGATCACAACTCCGCCCGCAACTGTCCTGCCGCCGCTTCCGCTGCGGCGCTTTACGGAATCGGGTTCATTCCGGGGGTTGAAGTCACAACTTCTGAAGACATTCATGCTGTATGCCTGTTTCCCGCTCTTGATTCCGCGCTGGAGTTCGATCGCCTGCTGTACCGGAGCCTGCCTGATATCCCCAATAATCCCGGGATTTTCGGCGAGCAGACAATATTCAGCGCCGACGGCGAGCCCTGCGGCACGGAGTCCCGGCTGCTCATCACAGGCTGCGGTATCTCGATCATCGATCTTCCGGTAATTATCCGTGAGTTCGGAGGCGTCTGCTATCCCGCTCACATCGACAGAGAGGGCAACGGGCTTCTGAGCGTACTCGGCGCCTGGCCCGAAGAACTGGACGTCAAAGCGGCGGAGTTCGCCGGCGCACCCGGTGCGGAGCTGCTGAGCGCGTTGCCTGATGGTCTAAAGATAATCCGCGCTTCAGACGCTCACCGTTTGCAGGACCTGCCGCTGTCAGGTTTCGTGATTGATATGGATTCGCCTGATTTCCGGGGTCTGCTGAAGTGGCTGGGATGAAGATCGCACCGGTATCCTGCCTGGTTACTCGCTGCGTTACAGTTCAGTGGGTATCCGTGAGATGCTTTTTTGAGGCTTCTACAAATGTTCCAGGGTATATGGGCAGTGGCTGCCGCCTTCTGCTGCAAGTTCAGCCTCAAAAAAGGCAGTCTCCCGGATACCCACTGAACTGTAACACTCGCTGCTGCAAAATGAAGTTGTCAAATCAAAAACGGTTGACAGCATACGCAAAGGCGTTATATAATCAATTTCCGCGCATACCCGGCATGCAGCAGCAAACACGGCGCCATAGTCTGTTTTCATGCGACTGACAAGTATGCTCCCGGCTGGACAAAAATGCGCGGCAGCAATCATTTGGAGGCTTATCAATGGTCAGAACATTTCAACCGAAAAAAAGGCAGCGCTCTAAAGAACACGGTTTCCGTAAGCGCATGTCAACAAGAAGCGGGCGTAAAGTACTTGCGCGGCGGCGCGCAAAAGGTAGAGACAGGCTCACATATTAGCTCGGAGTGTTTCTTATTGAAGTTCACGTCTTCACTTAAAAAGAATCATGAGTTTAAACGGCTGTATAATAAAGGTAAGAACGCCGCGACACAGTGCGTTGTCGTATACTGCAGGCGAAACGGCAGCGCTGCGAATCGTCTCGGCGTTACCGTCAGCACAAAAATCGGCGGCGCCGTCCAACGCAACCTTGTGCGGCGCAGGATAAAGGAAATCTACAGGCTGAACGAGCATTCCTTACCGGCTGGTTATGATATAGTAATAGTCGCGAGAGTCAGGAGCCGCTATGCGCATTACAGGGAGATCGAAGCGTCTGTCATGTCGGCGTTCAGGAAACTGAGCCTTGTTCAAGGCATCGTTCCATCTGTCCGGTGACCGGGCCTAAAGTAGTATTACGCAAGTTCCCGTAGTGTGTTTCCGCTCATTTCCGCCCGGTAATACCATCGTCAGTTGTGATAGACGTTTCTGTTGCATGGGAGTGGGAGAATGTCAGCCGCCGCAAGAGCGCTTACCTCTATAGTCAGGTTTTACAGGAAACGCGTATCACCGATGTCCGCCCCAAGGTGCAGATTTACTCCGACATGCTCGGCTTATGCGCTGGAAGCGCTTGAAAAGCACGGCGCGCTTAAGGGAAGCTGGCTCGCGTTCAGGCGTATTCTGAAATGCCACCCGTTCCATAAGGGCGGCTACGACCCCGTACCCTAAGTGCCTGTATCCTCGATGGAGGTTAGCGTTATATAGCGTTTGGCCTCGTGCGCAGTTTGCGCGCGCCTTCATCGCTTTATATCCGGTTGTTCCAACGAATGTTTATGATGGAGGTTGCTATGAACGCAATCGCAAAACCATTTGCAATGCTGTTAATGCTCCTTTACGAGTTGCTGAATAACTACGGCTGGGCAATTATCATCTTTGCTATTATCGTGAGGGTGATACTGCTTCCGTTCCAGATGAAAAGCAAAAGAGGGACGATGCGCACAGCGAGACTTCAGCCCAAGCTTCAGGAGCTTCAGAAAAAACACGGGGCGAATAAAGCAAAACTGAATGAAGAGACAGCTAAGCTCTACAAAGAGGAGGGCGTTAACCCGGCGTCCGGATGCTTGTGGGGGTTACTGCCGTTCCCGATCATGATAGCGCTTTTCATGGTGATCAGGCAACCTCTCACGCTGATGCTCGGCGTCGACGCTTCGCTTCTCGAAGAGGGCGGCGCGATATTTGAGAGACTGGCTGCTATGAACTTCACGAGTACTGTCAACCAGTATTACATCCAAATGGATCAGGCGAAGTTCATCAGCGCTCATTTTGCGCAGTTTCGTGATTTAAGCGCAAACCTGAGGGTAATGGACTTCAGTTTTCTAGGGCTTAATCTCGGCACTCAACCTGAATGGAATTTCCTGTGGAAAGGCAACATGGAGCTTTACTCTTCATGGTTCTCCGGATTCATGCTTTTTCTTATTCCCATCATCTGCGGCGCGATGCAGTTCCTTTCCTCAAGGATCAGCCAGAAGCTGAATCCTGTAGCGACCCCGGAAGGTCAAGGCGGCGGGTCGATGCAGACAATGATGCTGCTTATGCCTCTTGTCTCTGTCTACTTTGCATTTGTCACTCCGGCTGCGCTGGGACTGTACTGGACAATAGGCTCTGTATTGCAAATTGGTCAGGATGTCTGGTTAACAAAGAGATATACGAGGATAATTGACGCTGAGGAAGCTGTGAAAAATGAACAGCGGATAATCAAAGAAGCGGAACTGGAAGCTAAACGCATAGAAACTGAGCGAAAAAAGGCGGAGGGTATTGTCGAGCGCAATCCCAACACCTCGAAGAAAAAGAAGCAGAAGACAGATAAACAGGAGTCACTGGAGAAAGCCGCGGAATGGCAGAAAAAGAAAGTTCCTCCTGCCGAACAGTCACCCAGCAGGGTTGGCGAAAGGCGTTATGCAAGAGGCCGCGCCTATGATCCCGACCGGTACGCCGGAGCCGGAGATTCCGGAGAGTCAGGCGATACCGGCGACGATGAAAGAGCTCCGGACTCAGGAGATGGCAGCGAGTCCGGTATTGCAGCAACCATCGAAGTCAGCAGTGACGACGATCATGACGTTACAGCCTACCGCAACGACGACGATGACGACAGCGATGACGACGACGACGACAGCGATGACGACGACGGCGATGACGATGACGGCGACGACGGCGATGACGACGACGACGGCGACGATGACGACGGCGATGACGACGACGACGGCGACGACGACGACGACGACGACGACGGCGATGATGACGACGACGATGATGACGACGACGATGACGACGATGACGGCGACGACGGTGATTACGACGACGACGGCGATGACGACGACGACGATGACGTCGATGACGTCGATGACGACGACGACGATGACGACGATGATGACGATGACGATGACGATGATGACGACGACGAAGTCGACTAAACCGGCGGAGATAATGACAAACCGGCGGAGAATGCAAAGATTGAAAGAGCGCCGGTTGATATGAGGGATAAAGTTTAAAAAACAAGTTTTTAAACCATTGTGTGGTGTCCGCCGCTTGCGGACATATAGGACTAAGTTTAATAACAAAGCAGTAACGCGCACAAGACTGTTCAAACCATTGGTCGGTGTCCGCCGGAGGCGGACAGGATTGGAGCAATAATGACAAAATCGATTGAAGTATCGGGTAGAACAGAAGACGAGGCTATTCAGGCAGCGTTGGAGCAGCTCGGGCTGTCTCGCGACGACGTTTCGGTTGAAATAGTCGAAAGGGCAAAGACGGGGTTTCTTGGTCTTAAAAATACGCCGGCTATAGTCAAAGTGCTATATGAAGCAAAAGAAAACCGTTCAGAACAGGTTGAAGTGTTTCTAACCGGCTTATTTGAGCGTATGAGCATTGATGTGGATCTTGAGATAAGCGGAGAAGATGGCGCAATTAACGTATCCATGGCGGGAAAAGACCCGGGTTCACTCATCGGTCGGCGCGGTGAAACGCTTGACGCCATACAGCGGATCACAAACTATGTAGTCAACAGGGGCAGCACAGACCGGGTAAGAGTCAACCTTGACGCCGAAAACTACAGGCAGCGCAGAAATGAAACATTGGAAGCGCTCGCTGAAAGAGTCGCCGCCAAAGTTCAGAAGTACCGAAGAAACATGACCCTTGACCCAATGAACGCATATGAGCGGCATGTGATCCATACAGCGCTTCAGAACAGCGATAACATCTCGACATATTCTATAGGCAACGAACCTAACAGGCGAATTGTAGTTGCATACGGCAGGAGCAAGAACGATACCGGCGACTTCGGAAACCGTTACGGCGCCTCCGGTATCCGCTCCGGTAACTCCGGTAATCGTTCAGGCAGCTCATTTAATCGTTCAGGCACTTCATCCAACCGGTCCGGCAGTTCGTTTAACAGGTCCGCCGGCGGCTCTGTTAACTCAGGAAAACGCTCCGATAACTACGGTAACTCAGACGAGTCAGACTACTCAGACAACTCAGGTAACTCAGATAACTCAAGCAACTCAGGCAACTCGGGCAACTCAAGCAACTCAGGCAACCGCTCAGGTTCGCCGCAGTACCGCGAATGGAGTTGATAAAATAATGGTCTATGAGCGTATTAAGGAAGTGCTGGCGGCTCAGTTTGAACTTGACCCCGACAGTATTACCAGAGAAACTGATGTGATGAACGATCTTGGCGCTGATTCGCTTGATTTGGTTGAGCTTATCATGACGCTTGAAGATGAGTACGGCGTCAGTGTAACTGACGAATCGGTCTACGAGAGGAAAACCGTAGGTGAGATCGCCGAGTTCATCGAGTCGATGATCAACCAGTAGCGTCCGCTAAACAGCAGCCAACGGATCACGTACTTTTGCTATAACGCAAGGGCGGCCATAGTGCCGCCCATACGCAGTAAGGGGGCAGTGTCTCTTTTGGAGTTGCGCGCAGAGATACTGCATGCTGCACCAAATCCGGGCTGTCTCCGGTGACACACTGAGGATAGGGGGGCGGGATTCGAACTCAATACGGTTATCGCTTAGCGGTTTTCACCCCTGCTTCGCCAAATCCCTTGTCAATAAAGCAATTATTAACTGCGGTCTTTGTCATTGCATGGGTAAAAACCGCGTTGCGATAACTGCAAGCACCTCTCACCGAGATAGATTTTAGGGATTTTTGCTTCGTTTGAAGCAGCCTTGCTGTCGCAAGGCAATGAAAACGGAGGAAAAAGCACAAAAGCTAGCCGGTGAGAGGCGTGTCGAGTTCGATTCCCGCCCCCCTAATCAAATGAGGATTGACAGATGAAGAAATACGGCTTAAATGAACTAAGAGAGTCGTTCCTCTCTTTTTTTGAAGAGAAGGAGCATTTGAGACTGCCGAGTTTTCCCCTGATTCCGCAAAACGACGCGTCGCTGCTGCTCATCAATTCAGGCATGGCTCCGATGAAACCGTGGTTCACAGGCGCGCAGGAGCCTCCGCGCAGACGCGTCTGCACATGCCAGAAATGCATTCGCACAAATGATATCGAAAACGTCGGAAAGACCGCGCGGCACGGCTCATACTTTGAGATGCTGGGTAACTTTTCATTCGGAGACTACTTCAAACGCGAAGCGATAGCCTGGTGCTGGGAGTTTCTCACGGAGAGGCTCGGCATGGATCCCGGTCTGCTCTACCCCTCGGTCTATCTTGAAGACGACCAGGCGTATGATATTTGGGTAAATGAAATCGGCATTGCTCCGGAGCGCATGTCGCGGCTCGGCAGGGAAGAGAACTTCTGGGATCACGGTTCCGGCCCATGCGGCCCATGCTCCGAGGTCTATTATGACCGCGGCGAGGAGAACGGCTGCGGTGAACCGGGCTGCGCGCCCGGATGTGACTGTGACCGCTATGTCGAGATTTGGAATAATGTTTTCACACAGTTCGACAATGACGGCTCGGGTAATTACTCAGAGCTGAGTCAAAAAAACATCGACACGGGCCTGGGGCTTGAGCGTCTTGCGGTCGTCTGTCAGGGCGTCGATAATCTGTTCGAAGTCGATACAGTTATGAACATCATAAGGAGGGTATCCGCAATCAGCGGCGTAGCGTATGGACACAGCGCCGGCTCCGACGTCTCGATACGCGTTATAACTGACCATATCAGGGCGTCCGTGATGATGATATGCGACGGCGTTCTGCCGTCGAACGAAGCGCGCGGCTACGTGCTGCGCAGACTTCTGCGACGCGCAGCCAGACATGGCAGGCTTCTGGGCGTTAAGGACGTCTTCTTGTGCGACCTCTGTAATACTGTCATCAATGAAAACAAGTCCGCTTACCCTGACCTGCTTGAGAAAGCCGGATTAATAGAGCGGGTGATCCGTGTTGAAGAAGAGAACTTCGCCAGAACGATAGACTCAGGCTCGGTGATTCTGTCAGGCCTTATCGACATTTGTAAGGAAAATGGTGAGTCCGTCTTGTCAGGAGCGGACGCGTTCAAGCTGTATGACACATACGGCTTTCCGCTTGACTTGACAGTGGAAATACTCGAGGAGCACGGACTCGGCGTCGATACCGCATCGTTCGACTCCCTTATGCAGGAACAGCGCAACCGCGCGCGGTCAGCGCGGGCTGCCCTCGGTGATCTGGCATGGGCGGGCGTCGATCTTGGTCTTGATAATACTCCGACAAAATTCACGGGGTATGAGACGTTTTCCGATACCGGAGTCATTCTTGCGATAGTAACTCAGGACGAAGCAGCGTCCTCGATCCGCGCTGGCGACGAGGGCATACTCGTACTCGATAGAACGCCGTTTTACGCGGAAATGGGCGGTCAAACGGCTGATCACGGCAGAATCAGAATCTTTGCAGGTATTGAAGCGGGCGATACAGAAGGCCCTCGCGGTTCGGGCAGTACGGGCTCCGCAGGTATTGAAGCGGGCGATACAGAAGGCTTTCGCAGTTCGGGTAGTACGGACTCCGCAGGCATTGAAGCGGGCGATACAGACAGCGCCGGCGCTGTGTTCAGCGTCACTGGTGTTCATCTCAGCAGCGGAGGAAAGTATCTGCACCACGGCGTCATGCTATCCGGCGCTTTGAGTGTCGAAGATAATGTAGTTACGGAGATTGATATAGACAGACGGCGCGCCATAATGCGCGCGCATTCGGCGACGCATCTGCTGCAGGGAGCTCTGCGCGAAGTACTCGGTACTCACGTACAGCAGGCAGGATCGCTTGTCGAGCCTGACAAACTAAGGTTTGATTTTACTCACTTCTCAGCCCTCACAAAAGAAGAGCTGCACGAAGCGGAGCGTCTGGTCAACGAGTCAATACTCGAAGGGCTTGCGGTTACTTCCCGGGAAATGCCGGTCGATGACGCGAAGAAACTGGGCGCTATGGCGCTGTTCGGCGAAAAGTACGGCGACGTCGTACGCGTTGTAACGATGGGCGACAAATCCGTCGAACTGTGCGGCGGTACTCATCTCGATAACACTGCTAAGGCCGGCTTGTTTACGATCACCTCGGAGTTTTCCGTCGCATCAGGAGTCCGGCGAATCGAAGCGATCACAGGCAAGGCTATGTTGGACGCGTTGAACTCGGCGCGGGGCAGCCTTTCAGTTCTGTCCGGCATGCTTAAGGCAGGTACTCCGGAGGAACTTACCGTTAAACTTGAGCAGAATATGAAGATGCTTCGCGACCTTCGCGGCGCGCTCGACGCAGCCACGGCGAAGGAGATGCGGGGCGAGGCAGCCCGCATACTCACAGGAGCAAGGGAGATCGGCGGTCTGAAAGTCATAACCACAGTAGTTGAGGATTCCGCGGTCGATGTTGACAAGCTGCGCCAAATCGAGGATATCCTGCGGGACTGGGAGGCAGGCGTCGTTGCCGTTCTCGTCTCGGTTAATCAGGATAAAATCACCGTAATGGCGGCATGCGGAAAAGCAGCCGTGGAAAAGGGCGTAAAAGCCGGCGATCTGGTCAGAGAGATTACTAAACTCTGCGGCGGTTCCGGCGGAGGGAAACCGGATTTCGCCATGGGAGGCGCAAAAGATTCCGGTAAGCTGAGGGCGGCTCTCGAAGCGGTCGACGAACTCGTGAAGAAAATGGTAGGCATATAGATATTGAAAACGGCGCCTCGTGTCACAGACGAGGCGCCCTGTATTTATTATATGCCGAGGATATGAGGAGGATAATCATGGGGAATCAGGATTGTGTCTTTTGCAAAATCATCGCGGGCGAAATACCTTCGCAGCGCGTCTATGAGGATGACGATGTTTTCGCTTTTCGCGATATCGCTCCGCAAGCTCCTGTCCACATACTTGTAGTGCCGAAGGAACATGTAAACTCAGCTGCTGATATCAGACCGGAGAACTCGCATCTTGCTGCCAAATGCCTTGAAGCCGTCGCTGAGATAGCGCAGGACGAGGGCCTCGAAAAGGGTTTCCGCGTAGTATCCAACTCCGGTCCTGACAGCGGGCAGACGGTCTTCCATCTGCATTTTCACCTTCTTGGCGGAAAGTCGTTCGGAGAAAAGCTATTTTAGCGCAAAACGGATTATTGGCTTAGCCTGTAATACTCGTGGGCGCTCGTGGTGCAAGTTAAGCGTGGGCTCAACTCGCTGCTCAGCGGCGGAATCAGCGTGAGACCGGCCCCCTGCTGAATCCGCCGCCGTCTTTATATCGCCTCTAACCGCGACTCCTACTTTGTGCAGTACCCGCCGTCGCAGATGATCGACGTGCCTGTGGTGAACCTCGCGAGGTCGCTGGCGAGATAAACCACGCACCCCACGGCGTCGGACAGAGTTCCCATTACGCCCATTGGGGTGCTTTCCTCAAAATGCCTGTACATGCCTTCAATATGCTCTGTGTCCGAAGAGCCCATATTCTCATGCATCCCGGAAAGGATGAACCCGTAGCATACGCTGTTGAAGCGTATGCCTTCTTTTGCGTACTGCATGGCGAGCGAGTCGGACAAGTGGCGCACGCCGGCTTTTGTGGAGGCGTATCCGGGGCCGGTGTTGACTATAACGCCGGACATTGATGCGGTCGTGACTATCGAGCCTCCGTGCCCATGCGCTTTCATCACGCGGACAACGGCTTGCGCCACAAGCAGCGGCCCTGTCAGGTTTACTGCGACGACTTTGTTCCAGACGTCGAGCGCGATATTTGCGTCGTCGCCGCCGCCGCCGATCCCGGCGTTATTGTGCAGGATGTCGATTGTGCCAAACACCTCAGCGGTCTTGTCAACAAAGCTTTGGATCGACGCAGGGTCGGTGACGTCGCCGCACACATACTCCGCCTGCGCTCCATAGCGTTCGCGTATCTGCTCCGCGTTTTGCTTCAGGCGTTCCTCTGTCTGAGGCATGTCCATAAGCATAACCTTTGCGCCCAGTTCCGCCATTGCCGCTGCGGTCGATCTGCCGATCCCTCCTGCCGCGCCTGTTATTAACGCGACCTTTCCTTTCAACGAAAGCATTTCATACACACTGTCAAGTTCAGGGATACTCTGCGGTTTACGTAGTTCTGCCATTGTTATTTCTCCTCCCGATTATTTTTTGCACTATTGAGCTCTGTTTTACATCGCCGTACCTCGCGCCTTGCATTTTTTATTAGTTTAGCACAACGCATTGACTTTGAAAAGGACTATACAACTAATTTGAATTTTGTTGAAAGGTATGCTGATTACTGTTAGAATGATCTAAACTTATCGACTTAGTCCTATATGCCCTTAGCCGCACGGACGCCGCACAGTGGTTTGAACAGTCACGCACGCATGACTATGCTTGCTTTTCAGCCTTCTCGACCCGAGAGATAAGATCGAGCATAAAAAATACACCCGCCTTGGTATGATAAACCGGGTGCTGGAAGAACGCGCGTTAAAAGCTGAAAAGGCGTCATACCGCGTGAAGTGGGCAGACAACATCTACGGCGACCATACATTGATCAACGAGCAAGGCGTTCACTACAAAGTCTTCCTTCGCGACTTTGAAGCGGAAACCGGCGAAGTCACAATGACATTCAAGCTGCCATTATAAGCAGGAGGGGTAGAAAAGCATGATCATTGCAGAGAAGATTACTGTCGACGAGCTTCGTACAATGTCGAAAAAATTGTCAGAATCGCTCGTAAAGGGCGTGGTCGATGTTTCATGCAGGCTGCTTGTCGTCGATGCGGGGCTTCATGCCGATGAGGAACTGTTTCTGATTGACAGCGGGTCTGAACAGGGAAACCTCTGGGGAATAAACCTGTGGCCTGACTTATACGGAACAGATGAGTTCATAGAATATGATTCTATGATCAACATCCGACCTCTTCAAAACAACCGGTCACGCGGAGTAGAGGATTCGGAACTGAGGCGATTGATTACTGAAATAGTTGCGGAGAAGATAATTGGATAATTATAGATTTGACCGCGCGAGATGGGCGCAGCTATCTTTCTATGAGCAGATGGGCAACATCGGCTCTGAGGTCGGGCGCGCCATTATCGCTCACCGTAACGGGAATGAGCTTCGCGAGGCTCGGGCGATAGATCGCGCTATTGACTTGATCAGCGCTACCGTCGATGTACTTTCCGGCACACGGTATTCATACCGCCTGAAAGAGGTGCTGCGCGCTCGCGATGAGTTCCTTCGGCTGTTTTTCGACGATACGTTCGAGGATGACGCCGACAACATCGATCGCTACTTTACATACTTTGCCGTCGCCGCCAGAGCGCAGCACGCCGAACGCATCGGAACCTTATAAGTTATGTTGCACTTATGACCCCGTGTAGCGAATCAGGTCAACGTAGTCAAAACTTTCCTGTACCCAACTGTCGAGGTATTCTTCGATGATTTTTATATACGATTCAAGCTGCCCGGTTTCGACATGCGGTAGAGCGTCAAGGTATGACGTGAGGTAGTAGAAGAAATAGTGGTAGCAGTAGTACGCCAGGCGCTCCGGGCGCAGCGTGTACGTAATGCCGTTATTATGCAGCGCTTCATGGAAGGCGTCTCTCGCCCATTCGTGACTGCACATGACCCAGGCGTCCCGCTCGGGAGGCGCCAGTAGGGGTTCATCCCAATCCACAATGAAAAAGCTTCCCGAATCCTGTCCGCCTTCGGCGGACACTTCACTATGGTTTGAAAACTCGCTTTTCAAACTTTTGCTGCCTACGATGAAATTTCCGCCGGCATCTCCGTGAGTAATGAAGAAATCAGTCGCATCTCCACGGCAAAGATCAGAGAACGCCCGTAATCTTCCGGCTCTGTGTTCGATTTTTACACGGTTTTTTTCAAGCAATTCATTGACCGCTTCGTCTTTCAGAGCGCTCCATTGTATGAAAAATGTATCTACGCTTTTACTCGAGAAAACTTCCCGCTGAATCTGCAGTCCCTCATACGGCACTGAGTAAACTTCAGCAAGCATCCGGTATTCCGGGATTTTCGATTCATTCGTCTGGGTGTTTTCACCGTCGATCCATTCGAAAATGCCCAAAATCGCACCGTCAAAGCGCGTGTACAGCATGCCGCCCTTTGTTTTTACGATTCTGCTGATGAAGTCGATCCCGTGATTACACAGATGTTCAACTACAGAAAAACTGCGTTCATATATGTCACTGTGCGGAGAGTAATCCAGCTTGACGAAGTAACTGCGTTTAATCTTCTCTGTTTTTCCCGTCGCTTTTGCCGTTCCTGTCTTCACTGCTGTCTCTGTCGCCTCTGCTGTCGCTGTTGCCTCAATCGCTTCTGTCGCCTCTGTCGCCTCTGTTTTTCCCATCGCCTCTGCTGCTTCTCCCGCGCCTGATTTGCTCTCAAGCTTCACTGCGGCCTTTTCCAATGCATCCAGCCGCCATGTCTCGCCGTAGAAACCGCGTTTTGCAGGCGTTATACTGACTGCCTTGATCCCATACTCGAACCGAATTAACCGAAGCAGACGGTGTTTATACCCTTCTGTGCGCAGTACGCTGCTGTACATTTCTTTATCCTCCCCCTCCCGTCATTCGCTAACCCCGAAAGAGGCAAGCGTCGGCTGCTCTACTTCAAGCCAGTATGCAGAACCGTCCGCTTCGCGGCCAAGGAACCGGCTGTCAAACATGTCGCGCCGCAGCATCGCCCAGTCATCGAATGTATGCCATTCTTTCAGGATTTCGTTAACTTCTCTTTCTGTATACCGCTTATCAACCTCAAACTTAGACGCCAGATAATAGAGCGAAAGTATCTGGCGTTTGTATTTTGCCGGATATTTGTGCAGCCTCCCGTCGTCGTCGAGAAAACCCCGCAGTTCTTTTTTCAGATATATGATATCCTCAACAGTCTCCATTTTGCATCTCCTTCTGCTGTCATTGGCTTCGGATGGAGGCGCCGCTTCATCGCATATGCCGTCCCTGAACATGAGCTCTGCTACTATAAAACATAGTTGCTGTTCTCTCTTGCTTAAGAAAACCTTAAGAATATTATACGCCGGATCGTAAGAAATGTAAATTATACTCGCTAATGAAAAGCAGGAGATTCAGCGCTTTCGGTCGAGTACAGTTCAGCGGGGTATCCGAGAGACTACCTTTTTTTGAGGCTGATCTCATAGCAGGAGGCGATGGCCACTGCTCATACACCCCGGAACATTCGTAGAAGCCTCAAAAAAGCATCTCCCGGATACCCCGCTGAACTGTAACGCGCTTTCTGCAACGGCACTTTTCATCTTTGTGAAAGACTATACTTGAAAGGATGTGGTAGAATATGAGCGGAATTATGTGGAGCCTGTGCGCTAGGAGCCTGTGTAGAAAGTCCAGCCATCATCTAAAGCCGGCGAAACCGGTTTAAGACCGGCTCCCTGTTGAACTTTTTCCGGAGAGGCGGCGCAGCGTAATGAGCGTGACGAAAAGATACTTAGCGGACGCGGATATCCCTGTTGGTAACTATCCGGGGGGTAGCTTCCCGGGCAGCAGCAACACGGGTAACAGCAGCGCAGTGATGAACATCCTAATCTGCGATGACGACAAAGAAATCGCGGAAGCCGTATCGATATATCTGCAAAACGAAGGCTTTCACACTTTGCAGGCATACGACGGTTTTCAGGCGTTGTCAATGATCGAGCATGACGAAATTCACCTGATAATTATGGATGTGATGATGCCGGGTATGGACGGCCTTCGCGCGACAATGG
>Ga0082212_10001169_pt1 | contig 38606 bp, 30 predicted proteins | sample TergutNt197P3_FD_71548 | JGI IMG/M metagenome (GOLD analysis project Ga0082212, IMG submission 71548) | Neocapritermes taracua P3 segment gut microbial communities from Petit-Saut dam, French Guiana - Nt197 P3 | ecosystem: Host-associated > Arthropoda: Insects > Digestive system > Gut ...
TTTTTGCACGATAACCAAATCAGCGACCTATCCCCCCTATATGATTTAAAAAATCTACAAATATTAACCTTAAACAACAACCCCATAGACGAATCTCATATTATCGAGCTTAAATCACATTTGCCCAATTGCAAAATAAGCTACACCCCGACACCCGGTCATGTCCTCGGCAATATTGATGTTACAATTTTTGACGGGATTGAGATATTGAAGTATTTGGTGGGGATTGAGTCGGTTATTGATGACAGCAAGGTTGCGTTAGAAGCGGCAATGCTGACAGCGGAATCAAAGGCGCGCGGTGAGCCTACGATATTCGATTTTGTGGAGATATTGTTAATATTGGTGGGAATGTAGAGCCGAACAATAGCTAAACAAGAGGGGATTTATTTCCCTCTTGTTCTGCGATTACGGCGATTTTTTTCGCTTTTTCAAAAAACGCTTGACAATCCTTGGTTATTGTTATATAATAAGACGATTATGATTTAAAATGCAATAACGATTAAAAAAATGAGGAAAATATGGCGTATAACAATAATACTACAAAAACAAACACGAACACGAGACAAGAAACGACGAACGGTTCGGTCGATTTAACGACATCTGAAACGCGACAGGGGAAGCAAAGTATATTAAACAACATTAAAGTTAAAAAGCCGGTACGGAAGCGTCCGCCGCAAAGACGGAGCGCGCCGGTAAAGATTATCCCGTTGGGCGGGCTTAACGAAATCGGAAAAAACCTATATGTCTTTGAATGTTCAAACGATATGTTTATCATAGACTGCGGCTTGGCGTTCCCCGACGCGGATATGCTCGGGGTCGACATTGTAATTCCCGACTTTTCTTATCTCGAAAAGAATAGAGAGCGGTTCCGAGGCATAATTCTCACACACGGACACGAAGACCACGTAGGGGCTTTGCCGTATCTTTTGAAAAATATTAATGTTCCCGTATTCGGTACAAGGCTTACAATAGGGCTTATAGAAGGAAAACTCAAGGAACACGGTATTCTCAATCAATGCTCGTTAAACGTGATTCAACCGAGACAGACGGTCAGTATGGGGTGTATGGCGGTAGAATTTATACGGGTGAACCACTCGATTCCCGACTCTTGTGCTATGGCGATTCATTCGCCCGCGGGAATTATTGTTCATACGGGTGACTTTAAGGTTGACTATACCCCTATAGGTAACGAAGGCATAATTGACCTCGCGAGATTTGGTGAGCTTGGCAATAAAGGTGTGCTTGCGCTCCTTTCCGAGAGTACTAATGCCGAGCGACCCGGCTACACAACCTCCGAGCGCAAGGTGGGCGAAAGCTTCCGCAATATATTTGCCACCGCCGAAGGAAGGCGGATAATTGTCGCGACGTTTTCGAGTAATATTCATCGCGTGCAACAAATTATCGACAATGCGTCGGTTACGGGGCGGTATGTCGCCGTTTCGGGCAGAAGTATGGTTAATGTTATAAATAAGGCGATTGAGTTAGGGTATATAAAGGTTTCGTCGAGCATGATTATTGACGTCGCCGAGGTAAACAATTACCCGCCCGAAAAAGTTGTCATTATCACGACGGGGAGTCAAGGCGAACCGCTCAGTGCGCTTTCGCGTATGGCAACCAACGACCACAGACAGGTTAAAATTAATCCTCGCGATTTGATTATCATATCCGCGACACCAATCCCCGGTAATGAAAAGCTTGTAGGGCGCGTGGTGAACGAACTCATGCGCTCGGGGGCGGAGGTCGTTTATGAGGCCATGTATGAGGTTCATGTTTCGGGACACGCCTGTCAAGATGAATTGAAAATGATGTTATCGCTTGTGAAGCCGCGTTTTTTTGTACCGATTCACGGCGAGTACAAGCATTTGCAAAAACATTCTCAATTGGCTCGCACAATGGGAATAAGCGAAGAGGATATATTTGTACTCGGACTCGGCAACGTCCTCGAAACAGACGGCGTAGAAATGAAAATCACCGGACAGGTTACGGCGGGCGCGGTGCTTGTGGACGGGTCGGGCGTCGGCGACGTCGGCGCGGTTGTGCTTCGCGACCGCAAAAAGCTCGCCGAAGACGGACTTATAACAATTGTAGCGGCAATCGAGCGCGAGACGGGCGAAATACTCTCGGGGCCGGATATTGTTTCGCGAGGCTTCGTCTATGTAAGAGAGTCGGAGGAGCTTATGACCGAGGCGCGCGATTTAATGCGTAAGGTCTTAGAATCCTGTGCCGCGAGCAACACCCGCGAATGGGGTATGGTCAAAAACATTATGAAGGATAAGCTTTCCGATTTAATCTACGACAAAACAAAACGAAGCCCGATGATACTGCCGATTCTTATGATGGTTGATTAATAGATAGGGGGGGAATTGATTGAAAAATTTCTACCGCGACGGCGGACTTGTTTTGTCGATTGCCGCGCTCGTAGTTGTGATACTTGCCATTTCTGCGGCGTTGTACACCCGTGATTCGGTGGTATTTTGGATTTTTACGCCTTTTATTGTTTTAACGTCGGGGTTTGCAATAGGAAAGCTCATATTAGTTACGCGTAAAACCTTTCAATACTTTTCAATTATAAAAAACGAACTCGATTTAGCGGACGGTGCGTCCTTGTATCATTCGCCAATTGCCATAGGAATCATCGACCGCGAGCATCGCTTTATTTGGTTTAATGCGGAATTTTTGCGCGAGTTCGGAAACGCCGTGCAACACGGGAATCTTTTAGATACAATCACAACCGCGAGCATGGATTTACTCATGAGTGAAGACGGTGCGAGGGTAAGATATGACGAAAGATATTTTAACGTAAACGTCACCATGCCTAATGTAGACACGGTGAATGAAATTTTCATTGTGTATTTTGAAAACATCACCAACGAGGTTGTTCTGAAATTAGAAAAAAGTCTATCACAGCCGGTCGTTGTGCTTATTACAATTGATTCATATGATGAGCTTTTTTCGGGGGGGAGCGAAAGTACAAGAGCCTCCGTCATGGTGCAGATTGATAAGCTTCTCGAGGATTATATACAAACGACGACCGGCGTAATGCGTAAATCGGGGAGCAATCGCTTTTGGGCGGTTATTGAAGACAGACACGTTCAACAGTTGATTGAGGGGAAGGTGATAATCCTCGACAAGGCGCGCGAAATTGCCGTCACAGACAGATTAAACGTAACGCTTTCTATCGGCGTGGGAAAAACCGGCAAGGACATGGCGGAGAGCGAGATGTTTGCGAGACAGGCACTTGAAATGGCATTAGGGCGCGGCGGAGACCAGGCGGCTGTAAAAACAAAAACGGGGTTTGAATTTTATGGCGGCTTTTCTAAGGGTATTGAGCGACACACAAAGGTTCGCGCAAGAATTATTGCCAATTCGTTGCTCGATTTAGCCAACAACGCAGATATTATATACATAATGGGGCATAAATTTTCCGACCTCGACAGTATCGGTTCTGCCGTCGGTCTCGCCTGCGGATTGCGAAATTTAGGGAAATCCGCTTATATAGTTATTGATAAAGCGACATCTCTCGGCGGTAAGCTTATTGAAAAGGTAGAATCACGGGAAGCGGCACAGGAGCGGCAAGCGGAATTGTTTATTGAACCCGAAAAGGCGCGAGACGCTTGGACAACCGAATCCTTGTTAATCATTGTTGATACGCACAATAAAAAGCTTCTCGAGGATATCGCGCTCTATGAAAGCGCGGAGAAGGTCGTCGTAATCGACCATCATCGAAAAATGGTCGATTTTATCGAAAACGCAAAGATTTTCCACCATGAAGTAACCGCATCGTCGGCGTCGGAAATGGTGGCGGAGCTTTTACAATATTTCGGCAAGGCGGGGGTTATCGACGGGGTTCAGGCGGAGGCATTATTAGCGGGAATTGTACTCGATACAAAGAATTTCTCGGTTAAAACGGGGGTTCGGACTTTTGAAGCGGCGGCGTTTTTGCGAAAACTCGGTGCGGACACGGCAGATGTAAAGCCGTTATTCGCGAGTACAATTGAAAATTATAAAAATAAAGCTGCTTTGGTTGCGGGTTCGTCGGTGTACAAAAACTGCGCCGTTGCGTCCTCCGAAACCGTCGGCGGGGATATAAGAATTATCGCGTCACAAGCCGCGGACGAATTGCTCGATATTTCCGGCGTTTCCGCATCGTTCCTGATTTACAAAACCTCAAATAACGAGATAAGCATTAGCGCGCGGTCTATGGGGAGCGTCAATGTGCAGATTATTATGGAGTCGCTCGGCGGCGGCGGACACCACACCATGGCGGGGGTACAGTTGAAGGATATCGGCGTCGATACGGCGCGGGAAAGGCTGTACGAGGCGATTGATAAATACTTTGCCGACCAACCGAACAAAAATAAGGCGACGCCTAATTAAATATATTAAATTTATTAAGGAGCTTTTTTAGACTATGAAAATTATATTTTTAAAAGATGTCCCCGGGAGCGGTAAAGCGGGAGAGATAAAAGAGGTGAAGGACGGGTTTGCGCGCAATATGCTTTTCCCAAAGGGCTTGGCGATAGAAGCGACAAAGGCTAATTTGAATTTACTCGAGCAGAAGAAAGCGGCTGTTCAACATAAAAAAGACCTCGAGAAAGAAGCCGCAGAAAAAACCGCATCAAAAATGGAGGGTAAGACGTTTAAAATTGCGGCGAGAGCGGGAGACGGCGGGAAGCTTTTCGGTTCCGTTACCGCAAAGGATATCGCCGCCGCTTTAAAGAAAGAGGGGCACGATATTGATAAAAGAAAGCTCACCGTAAAAGACGATATAAGAGCCTTCGGAACATATGAGGTCGAAGCGAAGATTCATTCGGCGGTCAGCGCGAAATTTTTTATCAACGTGAGCGAATGAGGTTTTCGGAGGTTGCCTTATGTCTATCGAAATTAATCAATCGGCTCTGCCGAACAGTCTCGACGCAGAACAAACCGTACTCGGCACAATAATCATCGACTCGACGTCAATGAGCGGCGTCGCGGCTTTATTGCGGCCGGAACACTTTCATGTGGGCTTACACAGTCAATTATTCAAGGTTATGTACGGTATGTTCGTCGGGAATAGTCCGATTGACCTCGTTACCGTTATAGAAAGCTCTGTAAGAGAACGGGTTTTTGATAATCAAGATGAAGCGCGGGGATACCTTCTTAAGCTCGCCGAATCGGTTGTAAACCCGTCGGGAATTGAGGATTACGCGAGGATTATTGCCGAAAAGCATATGCTCCGTTCGTTAATGTACGCCTGTCGCGATATATATGACATGGTTGTTGCGGGAACGGACAAGCCTCAACAAATAATGGAAGTCGCCGAAAAAATGATATACGACCTCCGAAGCGAGCGCGAGGTGGGCGGACTCGATTTAATCCACCCCATTATTGAGGAACGGTTAAGGGTTATACAGGAAGCCTGTGCAAATCCCGGCGCGAGACCGGAAGGGAGTCTTTCTACCTCATACGCCGATTTGGACAGGTATATTTTCGGCTTAAATCCCGCCGCGCTTATTATCATAGCGGGGAGACCGGCTATGGGCAAAACGTCTTTTGCGCTAAATATGGCGGTCGGAACGGCAAAGAAACACCCCGATAAAGCGGTTGCCGTTTTTTCGCTCGAAATGTCGCGTGAAGAATTGGTTACGCGAATGATTTCCACCGAGACGCTTGTGACGACCGAACAAATGCGCGAGGGACAACTCGATAACGAGAATTGGGCAAATATTTCTACCGGCGTCGGCACACTCTCAAAGCTAAGAATATACGTTGACGATTCTTCAAACCCCTCTATCGGCGAAATGAAAGCCAAGCTTCGGCGGGTTGACAATTTAGGGTTAGTTGTCATAGACTATCTTCAGTTAATCACAACGGGGCGACGAATCGACAACCGAGTTCAAGAGGTCAGCGAGATTACAAGAACGCTCAAGCTTCTCGCAAAAGACCTCAATGTTCCCGTCGTAGTAGCGTCACAGCTAAGCCGCGATTCCGCAAAGGCGGGAAAACGCCCCGCGCTTACCGATTTGCGCGACTCCGGCTCAATTGAACAGGATGCCGACATTGTAATGTTCCTACACCGTGAGCATTATTATAACCCCGAATTTGATAAGCCGTATTTGTGCGAATGTATAATCGCAAAACACAGACAGGGGGAAACCGGAACGGTCAATCTCCACTGGGACAAAAGATATACAAGGTTTACAACATTGGATTTGCACCGTAGCGGCGACAGCAGTAATGAACAGTGAGGAGTATAGCAAGCAAGGAGTATATGATTGACAAGGTAAAAAAAGCAATTGGGCAATATAATATGCTCGAGCAAAACGATTCCGTTACCGTCGCGTTAAGCGGAGGCGCGGACAGCGTTGCGTTGCTCAATATATTGCTTGCGTTGCGCGAGGACTGTAATTTGTCCGTTTCCGCCGTTCACGTTAATCACCAACTTCGCGGTGAAGAGAGTTTTCGCGACGAAGCGTTTGTTCGCAAGTTATGCGAAAAGTTGAATATTCCCGTCGTTATACGTTCCGTTGACGTAATGGGGGATAAAAAAAAGCATCAAAGCGTAGAAGAGGCGGCGCGGGAGGCTCGATACAAGGTTTTTTCGGAAATGCCCGGTAAAACGGCAACGGCGCATACGGCGGACGATAACGCAGAGACGGTTTTATTAAATTTGATACGCGGGACGGGGCTAAAAGGCTTGTGCGGGATTCCGCCGGTCAGAGAAGTGATAATCAGACCGCTGATTCTGTGTGAACGGAGCGATATTGAGGAGTTCTGTCGCTCAAAGGGGTTATTGTACGTTACCGATTCCACAAATTTTTCCGAAGAATTTACCCGCAACAAAATAAGATTGTCGCTAATTCCGCTTATAAAAGAACTCAATCCTTCTTTTGCGGGCTGTGTCACGAGGACGAGCGAGATTTTACGAGAGGATTGTCGCTTTCTCGAAGGGCTGATAAAAACAGATGATAAAGCGGGCGATTATAACATCGAATATTTGCGTTCTTTGGAAAAACCGTTACTGAACCGCATAATTATAGACTTATTATCCAACAATAATGTATCACCGTCAAAAACGCGTATTTCAAATATTTCCGAAATAATTGCGGCGGGACGGGGAAAGATTAATGTTGAAAAGAATAAATTTGCGGTTATAGAAGGGGATTTTTTAAGAATTATTACGATTATTCAAAATTATCGTTAATTTTTCTTGATTTTTACAAATATTTGTGTTATAATTTACCCCGTATCAGAAAAAAAGCAAAATTTCGCGGGGGTGATTCGCGGGTTACATTTCGGAAAGGAATGGTTATAATAGTGAAAAACACGGATAAGGTATTGTTTAATCAATATAGTAAAGAAAAAATTTCCGAGGCGGTAAAACGGGTCGGCGCGGAGATAACGCGCGATTATGCCGGTAAAAAACCGCTGATTATAGGCGTCTTAAAGGGGTCGTTCATATTCATGGCGGATTTAGTCCGCGAAATTGACCTATCGTGTCAGATTGATTTTATGGTGGTCAAATCCTACGGCGGCGGAACCGTTTCGTCGGGTTATGTCAACATCGTTAAGGACGTAGACATGGATATCAGAGACAGAGACGTTATTATCGTCGAGGACATTCTCGATACCGCCGGAACGCTCCAAAGCGTGTGCGACGCGTTAAGCTCGAGAAACCCGAGGTCGTTAAAGGTTTGCGTTTTTCTCAATAAACGAAATAAAAGAAAGATTCAGTTTGACGCAGATTATGAGTGTTTTGAAATAGAAGACGAATTTGTTGTCGGTTACGGGTTGGATTATGCCGAGAAGTACAGAAACCTCCCCTATTTGGCGGTACTTAACGATATAAAGAATTCTGACGAAAAATAATAGTAAGAAACAATCAAATAAACAATTTATAAAAACATTTGAAGGAGAGATTAATGTATAGAGGGTTAAAAGGGGTAACGATTTACATTTTAATAATAATCGGACTCGTCGCGTTGCTTTTCTTTGGGGTGAGAAGCCTCGGCGGTGATTCGCCGACCACTACCTCGGAGAAGCCGACCTTTTCCGATATAATGCTTAATTTTGATAATTATGAGGTATCGTGGTACAAGCTTAATCTCGGAAACGGAAAGTTAGAGTATCGGCTTCGCTCCGCGCCCGATAAAACCGAAACGTACAATGTACCGTTTCAGGCTTTGTTCATTTCACATACACAAGATTACAGACAGGAATATAATAAAAAATACCCCGAGGAATTGGTTCAAGATTTTGTCCCGGTAAGTGATAATTCATTTTGGATGAATATATTCCCGTATCTTTTACTTTTGGGAATTATGATTGCGTTTACCTTTATAATCATGAGACAAACCGCGGGCGGCGGAAGAATGTCTACCTTTTCGCGGGCAAACACCCGTCATCAACCGTTGTCGGGCAAGAGAGTCACCTTTGAGGACGTTGCCGGCGCAGATGAGGAAAAGGAAGAGCTCGCCGAAATTGTTGACTTTTTAAAAAATCCAAGAAAGTATCAGGAGATTGGCGCGAGGATTCCGAAGGGCGTATTGCTCGTCGGCCCTCCGGGTACCGGTAAGACCTTGCTCGCAAAAGCAGTAGCGGGTGAAGCCGATGTTCCGTTTTTCTCGATAAGCGGCTCGGACTTTGTTGAAATGTTTGTGGGTGTAGGCGCGTCGCGTGTGCGCGATTTATTTGAACAGGCGAAAAAGCGCACCCCCTCAATTATATTTATTGATGAAATAGACGCGGTCGGAAGACACAGGGGCGCGGGACTCGGCGGCGGTCATGACGAGCGCGAACAGACGCTTAACCAATTGCTCGTTGAAATGGACGGGTTCGCCGAAAACGAAGGCATTATCATCATAGCGGCAACCAATAGACGGGATATACTCGACCCCGCGCTTTTACGACCGGGAAGGTTCGACAGACAGATTGTCGTTCATTATCCCGATATAAAAGGGCGCGAGGAGATACTCGTTGTTCACACACGCAACAAAAACCTTTCGCCCGATGTAAGCCTTTCGACAATCGCTAAATCGACGGCGGGGTTCACGGGGGCGGATTTGGAAAACTTAGTCAATGAAGCGGCGTTGCTCGCCGCGCGCGCCAATAAGAAGGCAATTACCGAGACCGATATTGAAGAAGCAACCGTCAAGGTGGTTGCGGGGCCGGAAAAGAAATCGAGGGTCGTTACCGAGAAAGAGCGAAGGTTGACCGCTTTTCACGAGGCGGGACACGCGCTTTGCACCTATTTTTGCGAGACACAGGATAAGGTTCATATGGTGACGATTATCCCGAGGGGAACCGCCGGCGGGTTTACAATGTCGCTCCCGGAACAGGATAAAAACTATATCAGCAAGAACGAATTTGAGGAGGATATAGTTGTGCTTTTAGGCGGGCGGGTTGCCGAAAAATTAGTTCTCGACGATATTTCTACCGGCGCGTCGAGCGATATAAACCGCGCAACCTCAATTGCGCGTAATATGGTAACGCGATACGGCTTCTCCGAAAAGCTCGGCCCGATTGTTTACGGACACGAAAATCCCGAGGTTTTCTTGGGGCGCGATTATTCACAGGGGCGGAATTATTCCGAAAATGTCGCCGCGGAAATAGACGGCGAAATTCGTAGAATTATTGAGGTGGGCTACGAGAAAGCAAAAGAACTCGTCACAATCAACATGGAAAAGCTTAACATCATAGCCGAATACCTCATGGAGTATGAAAAAATCGACGGCGAAGATTTTGCAAAGCTTATGAAGGGCGAACTCGAATGGGTTAAAGGGAAGAAGTCGAACGAGAAGTCGCGTGAAGAAGCTGAACAGGTTGATGAAAGCACAGACGAATAAGAAGCTATTTCATGACAATTCCCAAACCGTCAAAGTCCAAATAATCCTCAATAAACTGTTTCCTTAAAAGCTCGAGCGGAACAAATTCGTTATACTTTCCGAGTATTTGGACTTTTTCGGGCAACGGCAAGTCATAAAGGTTTAAATCACTTTGAAGTATTTCGCAGACAATTTCCTCCAATTCTGACGCCTCGCCGTCGAATATTACCTCAAGATAGACGCAGGTAATCCACGGGTGTTTGCTTTTAACCCCCTTATAACGGAGTGCGTAGTTTAATGTTACAATTTGCCTTGTTCCTACCCACGGGAACACGGCAAATTTTTTATTTGATATGGGCGTAACCAAATTCTCGAGAATACCCGAATTACGGGTTATATACTTAATCTCATCAAGGCGGCTTTTACAGCGGTCGCTCAAATAGTTGTATTCATCATCGGATTTTAGAATGTCTCTTATTTTGCGAACAAGAACGGTGTGCAATTCGGCGGTGAAATCGACGTCCCAATCAACTACAGATATTCCGGGGACTCGTTTTACAAATATAACCTTTGATTTCTCGTTTACATCTATTGTTTCCCAGGTGAGCCCCGCGAGCGCGAAACGCGTCCCGACTGGATAAACCTTGTCGACCGTTCCTATTGTTCTGTTTTCATCTTTTACGAGAAGGTATTCGGTGGCGAGAAAAACGGTAAGGAATTTATGGCTGTTCACGACCTTTTCCCCCTCCGTCCCGATTATCAAGCCGCCGCGCTCTGTCCGTTGAAGCTGTTTTGAGTAAACCATATATGACAAAAGCTTTTTGTAATCTTCTTGCGGAATATGCTTGAAGCTGCCTAATGATAATACCGTTTGCGCCAACATCGCCGAGGACATTTCCCCGTTGCTTTTTAATATGCTCATGGTTTGATGATAAAGCAAATTATAGGGGTAATTATGCGGCGGAATAGGTTCAATCCACCTATCCTTAAGATATAGCTCGACAATTGCGATTGTCCTGATAAATTCCCAGTTGACGGGGCCGAGAACATCGTCCGCGTTAATCCTTATACTCTCGACAAAAGTGAACAGTAGCTGCGGTATTTGTCCCCGCCGACCGCACCGCCCCAATCGTTGGGCAAAGCTCGAGACGTTAAGCGGCGCGCCGACCTGTACCGCCTGGTCAAGCGAGCCTATGTCTATTCCAAGCTCTAAGGTTACGGTCGCGCCGGTAACAATTTTTTCGTCGTTAAACTGTGATTTCATTTCGTCTTCTGTGCTTTCGCGGAGTAAAGCCGAGACATTCCCGTGGTGAACGCGATAAACGTCCGGCGACTTGTTCCTAATTGCGATTTCGCGAAGATTCGCCATTACCAATTCGGTTTCCTCGCGGCTGTTTGTAAAAATAATGGTCTTTTTATCGAGGGTATGCTTGAACAAATATTCATAATGCTCCCTGTTGCCCATATCGCCCGAGGCGGTATAAATGATATTGCCGCTCGTATCCTTTTGGGTTAGGTCGCGGTTCTCGGCGTTGTTTACAAATCGCTCGATATGAAGGCGCACCCGCTTTTTCCCCTCTTCCGCAACGGGGGCGGCACAACCCCTCCCCGTTCCCGTATTAAGCCAATTTTGCGCCAACGAGATATCGCCCAATGTTGCCGACAACCCGATTCGGCGGGGATTGACCCCGTTTAAAAGCTTCAGCCGTTCGAGAACGCACAATAATTGTGAGCCGCGTATATCCCGCATAAATTGATGCACTTCATCAATAATAACGAATCGCAAATCCGAAAATAAAGCTAAACAAGCTCCTCGCTTATTAGACACTAAGCTTTCTAACGATTCCGGCGTTATTTGTAATAAACCCTCGGGGTTTTTTATAAGCTTATTTTTCCTTGTAACCGACGCGTCCCCGTGCCATTTGGTGACGGGTATATTCGAATCCTCGAGCAATTGTTCGAGACGTTTAAACTGGTCGTTAATAAGTGCCTTAAGCGGCGAAATATACATTACGCCGACCGAACTCGACGGATTATTGTACAGCTCGGTCAAAACGGGTAAAAACGCCGCTTCGGTTTTTCCCGACGCGGTTCCCGATGACAAAAGAAGGTTGTCGTCGCTGTCGAATATAACCTCACACGCCGCAACCTGATTCCCGCGCAATTCTTCCCACTTATTGAGGTATATAAAATCTTGTATAAAAGGCGCGAGTCTTTCAAAAGCGTTCATTTACTTATACTCCTTAACTGCTAAATTTTGCAGTGATTTTACAGAATATTTAGTGGTTAAGGAGTATATCTCCTTACACCGTCTGCATAACTGATTAATAATGTTTCCGGTAAACCCATTGTTGTGTTGTGTGCAATTAATGTCGAAAATCCCGCCCTTATAATAAGCGTTTGAAGCTGTCGCTTAAACAATTGTTCTTCATCGTCCGAAAGATACAACCCCCTTGTTGAAAGCGCGATATTTTCAGAGGGGTTGTAGATTTGAATAAAATCTTCGCCCATAAACTTAACCGCCCTCAGATACAATCTTTCTCGATATACGTCTCTCAAAACGGGGTACCCGTTGTTCGAGTTTTCAAAGCCCCAAATTGTATCAAAATCAAACCCGATAAACACATTCCGTTGTTTCATTTTGACCGAGTCAGAAGCGGTCGTTGTATCGTTTCCCATGTCGACTCCTTTTTTGGGATTTTGGTCGTTATTGTTTACCGTTTGAAGGTTATCGCCGTTCCAGTAACAGTTTTCGATTATACTGTAGTCGCCGTAGTTGTAGCCGCATATTCCCGCATTGTATGTGTTATAGGCGCAATATACAGAAAGGTCGCCCGCATTGTAACAGTCGGCTATTCTTCCTTCGCCGTTTTTATTGTCGCTTATTAAGTAGCCGATAATCCCCCCTACCACAGATGCGTAAAAATCGGAATCGGAATAAACATTTATATCGCCGATATTGTAACAGTTGGTTATACTCGGTATATTCACGGTTTTATCGGGCATTGTGTATACTTCGCCGGCACCGCAAATCCCACCCGCATGAACCGAGCGAGAGGTGAGCGAGGTCACCGATACCGTCGCGCTATTATAACATTTGGTTATAACGCCGCCGGCTTTATTGCCGCAGATTCCACCCGCCGCAAAAGCGGAAGCGGTTATTTCTCCCGCGTTTGAACAAAGGGATATGTCACCGCCGTCATAACCGCAAACCCCTCCCGCCGCCGAATTTGCATCTGCCGACGACATATCATAAACGGATATATCCCCCCTATTGTGAAAGTTTTTTATTGCATAGCTTTGATTATTGCCGCAGGCTCCGCCGACATAGGAACAGACGTTATCGGAATAATATGAATCGGAGGATATATCGCCGAAATTCTCACAATTGATAATACCGCCGTAAGCGTTTGAATCGGTTGACGGAAAGCTCCCCCCGCAAATCCCCCCGACATAAACGGGCGTATTGTCGGAAAAGTACAGCTTTGTGCGGACTTCTCCCGCGTTGCGACAATCGGATATTTTAACGCCGCCGTTATAACCGCAAATCCCCCCGACAATTGCTTTATTTTCTCTTTCTTTTTTACCGAATACGGCTATTGCGGATATATACCCCGTATTGTAACAGTTGGTTATACCCTCGAACATTATACCGTCATTGTCATTATCGTCGTCCGCGCTTGCGTAACCGCATACCGCGCCGACATATACGATTGAGCCATAAGCTAACTTGGGATACTCGACGCTAATATCTATCAATGTGTTTTCCATACCGAGGTTTTTAATTATCGTTCCTTTAATAATGCGTCCGAATAAGCCTATATATTGACGGTTACAATTTCCGGTTATTGTCATATTGCGTATAGTATGCCCCCGCCCGTCAAAAACGCCCGTAAATTCGTTGTATTCGGAATTGTTTTCATTACCGCCTATAGGTATCCATTGTTCACCCGAAAGGTCTATGTCTGCGGCTAAATGATACCGCCCGTTCAAATTGTCTTTTATACCCTCTAACCCCGCTCTGTCATAAATTGCCGTTGAATCGGGTGCGGGCGGCTCGGCAACGGGTATGGAAAACCCTTTAACGCCTTTAAAATTATCGGGCGGCTTTTGTCTGTCGGGTACATACGGGTAAACGGCGGTTATTATGTATTCGGCGGGTAGGTTGCTGTAGGTTCCCGCATAGACGGTTGTCTCGGCTTCAACCTTTATAATTCCGCCAAAATGATGCTCGGCGATGTTATCAAAAAGAATACGCGCCCCGTTTTCGTTGTACAAAACGGGTTGGCTCCCCTCTGTCGCCGACTCGGAGCTCATTAGGTATACAAACCCCTTTGTGTTAAAGCTCTCCGCTTTTATCACAATCGGAACCCGTCCGCTTTTGCCTGCATCGACAAAGATATTTGCCGACGGCGCGTCCTCGGTTAAAACTATTGCGGACGGGGGCGGCGAGCTTGGCGGGAGTAACGGGGTAGACTTTTTATTAAGCAACGCCGCGTAAGCGTCGACAACCCCGCCGCAATAGATAAACTCGGTTAATTGGTCTAATCTGCGCGAGGTTGAACACAAAAGCTCGCGCATTTCCTCGGGTGTATAATGGGGATTTTCGGACAGAACTAACGCCGCGACACCCGCTATGTACGGCGACGCCATTGAGGTTCCGCTCATTTTTCTATATGTACCGTTTAAATGCGTACTCAAAACGCCCGAACCCGGCGCGGCAATATGCACGTTTTTGACCCCGTAATTTGAAAAGTCAGAAAGCCTGTCCTTATGGTCGGTTGACGCTACCGATATCACATTGGGCAAATTGTAATCGGAAGGATAGTGCGGAACTACGTCGTTATTGTTCCCTCTCCCGTTACCCGCAGAGGTGACAAATATCCCGTTATAATCGGCAATTGCCTTTTCGAATATTGTCGAATAGCCGCTACCGCCATAGCTGTTGTTAGTGATTTGAATACCGTGCGTGTTGGCGTAATTCAACGCTTCGATTGCGTTTGATGTATTTATTGACGTTCCGCTCGTGCTTGCGCCGAGCCACGCTAAGCTTACGTTCCAATTAATGCCGCAAACCCCGATATTATTATTTCCGACCGCTCCGACAATTCCCGCAACATGGGTTCCGTGTCCCCCCTTGTCGGTAGGTGTGCCGCCGACTTTTTCCGCAAAATTATACCCGTGTATATCGTTTTCAAATCCGCCCAAATTCGGGTTGGGATTGACCCAAAGGTTGTCTTTTAAATCGGGGTGCGTTCCGTCAATCCCCGTATCAATAATCCCGACCACAATATCCTTACTCCCCGTCGTTATGCTCCAAGCCGCCTCAGCGTTAATTTTCTGCAATGCGTACTGCGCGTTAAATTGCGGGTCGTTTGCGGCGTGCAAAATCGCCGACGTCTCCATTATATAATCCGGCTCCGCTATTTCAACCGCGGGGTCGGCGTTGAGCAAGGCTATGGCTTCTTCTATCGGGCTTAAAGCTTTTGCCGCTTTTTTAAGCTTTTTTGTTGTATCGTCGGATTTGTCCGAGGATAGCGTCAGTACGAAGGTGTTATTCTGTGTTTCGGTAATTTCCTCTGTGTTAAACTCATCTGTATTATCAATATCGAGCGACGGATTGAGCATTTTCGCCTCCGTAAAATCGAGCGGCAAATCGGGGGTTTCCGCCCGCGCCTGCGGCGTATTCGCCATTTTGACTATTATACGCTCGGGTTCAAATTCAATCCCCGGTTCCGTTTCCGGAAATAAACCCTTTTCAAAAGAAAAAGAGGGCGTTACAAGAGGTAATAAAAAGGTTAATAAAACTTGTAATACAAGAAACGTCGATAAAACATTTTTAAATTTATTTAACATCTTTCCTATTTCCTCCATTCTCCTCATTCTCTCCATTATCTTTACTGTTACCCCCGTTTTTGCCGAAATCAACTATTGCGTTATAGCATAATGCACCGGTACCACATTCTCTTATACAGGCTCCGCAGCGTATACATTCGGGGGAGTTCGGGCGTTTCGCGGGGTTTAAAAAAAGGTGACAGCTTTTGGCGCAACGTCCGCACGAAACACATTCCGATTCTACACACTTCATTTTAAATAAAGCGTTTTTGTTAAATAGCGAGTATATTGCACCGAGCGGGCAAAGCACCCTGCAAAAAAAGCGGTAGGTCGAAATTGAGGCGACGACGAGCCACATCGCTAACGACACCTTCCACACAAATAAATTACCCGCGAAATCGCGCAAGTATTCATTTGACGCCAATATAGGCAATGCGGCGAAAATCGTCCCCGACGGACATATATATTTGCAAAACCACGGCGAACCCACCCCCGATAAATCGTTTATAAAAAGCATTGGAAAAACGACGACAAAAAGTACCAAGACCGCATATTTGATGTATCGAGCAAATTTGAGCTTTACTCTCATTTTCGGCGTCTTTATTTTATAAATAATGTCTTGAAACAAACCCATTGGGCAAACATATCCGCATATAAAACGCCCGAAAATCATGCCGATTGTTAGCAGAAAGCCCGCAACAAAAAAGCTTATGTTGTGCTTTGCACCCGCGAAAAACAACTGTGCCGCGCCCATAGGACACGATGTAACCGCCGCGGGACACGAGTAACAGTTCAGCCCGGGCGTGCAGATTCTTTTTCCCCCGCCCCGATATATTGTCCCCGTGAAAATGTTTTTTAATAGCGGGTTTTGTATAAAGAAGAAAACTATTTGTGTTAATAATCTGTTGGTATACTTCATGTCTGCCTCACCCTATACCTATGCACTCTAAGCAAACCTTGGTTGCTTTTCGGGCAATTTCCGAAAGCTCGCCCGATACCGCGCCAAAAATCATCAACCCGATTCCAAACAATATAACCGCAACCTTAACCGCGATTTTAACTTTCATTTAACAAGCCCTCAATTAAATTATAGTTTGCCCCCGCCTCCGGCCCGATTAATTCGCCGCCGTATATAATCACCGACGACGGGAAAAAACCGGTTTCAACGAGTTCGAGCAAGGACTTAACGCCGTTGCCGTTCGCGTTTACCATGAGGAAAGCTTCGGGAACCTCGGACGATTCTATGATGTTCACCGCACCCTCGAGATTTTGTTCATAATCGTCAATTAATGCGATAAACCCGACTCTTTCTCCAAATTGCTCGGCAATTTTTGCCAATTTCGGCATACCGTTTACACAAGGCCCGCACCATGTCGCCCATTGGTAAACGAAAAACATCTCTTTTTCACCTAAATCGTCCTGTGCGACGTTGTTCCCGTAAACATCAACCGCGGTGAATTGATACGGGAAAATCGTCGGCTCAATTGTGATTGCGGTTTGTATTGTGTTATCTCCGTCTCCGTTTTCATTATCTGTATTCGCGCTTTTTTCATCTCCGTATTCGTTTAATAAATCCGGCGTTGCTTCGTCACAAGCTATGAGCGATAACATCAACATTAAAATGAGTATTGATATTATCGGCAACCGTTTGTTCGTTTTTGCTGTTTTTTTATTTTTACTATACATTCAAACACCTCTTACTCTGTTAAAAGTTTTTTTATCTCGGACAATTCGCTTAATGCATCCATAGGGGTCATACTGTTTAAATCGAGCGATTTGATTTTATTTACGGCGTTATCGCGTTGAATAAGCGCGAAGTCGATTTGACCGCCCGCTTCTTCCTCAATCTGAAGCTGTTCCTCGAGTTCAATTTTAGAATTAAGCTCCATTTGCTTGAGAACTTTTTTTGATTCGGCTATTACCTTATCGGGAAGTCCCGCTAATTTAGCCACCTCGATTCCGTAGCTTCTGTCGGTTCCCCCTTCGATTATCTTGTGTAAAAATGTTATCCTTTCGCCGCGCTTTGCTACGTTAACGCTATAGTTTTTTATGCCGGGGTTTTGTTTTTCGAGTTTTATTAGCTCGTGGTAATGGGTCGCAAAAAGCGTTTTACAACCGATTTTATTGTTGATATATTCGGCGACGGCTTTTGCTATTGAAACGCCGTCAAAGGTAGATGTCCCCCGCCCTATTTCATCGAGAATGACAAAGCTTTGAGCGGTCGCGCCCGATAAAATCTCCGCAACCTCTAACATTTCTACCATAAAAGTAGACTGTCCCGCGCTAAGGTCATCGCTCGCGCCGACTCGCGTGAAAATTTTATCGACGGCTCCGATTAACGCCGATTTTGCCGGGACAAAGCTCCCCATTTGCGCCATAATGACCGTAAGAGCGATTTGTCGCATAAAAGTCGACTTTCCCGACATATTTGGCCCGGTTATAATCATCAACCGCGTTGCCCCGCTTTTTGAGTCCGAATCAAGACGACAGTCGTTGGGCGTGAATCCCGCCCCTTCAAATTCGAGATTTTCACACAACATTTTTTCGACGACGGGGTGTCGCGAATCTTTTATATCTATTACATTATCGAGGGTTATTTCGGGTCGACAATAATTTTCTCTTACCGCGACGTCCGCCAATGAACAAATTAGGTCGATTTCGGCGACATTGCGCGCCGTAGCGTGGATTTTTTCATATTCGTTTTCAATAAATGCTTTTACGTCTTTTATGATTTCCGCCTCTAACTCAATTGCCTTTTCCTTAGCCGAAAGAATATCCTCCTCAATTTTTTTAAGCTCGTCGGTGATGTATCTTTCTGCGTTCGCTAAGGTTTGTTTCCTGTGATAATGTTCGGGGGCAGAATTGATGTTTGATTTGGATATTTCGATATAATATCCGAATACTCTATTATATCCTACCTTTAAGTTTTTAATTCCGGTTGCCGTTTTTTCGCGTTCTTCTATTTCCGATAATAGTGCGTTTCCGCCGTCGGTTAACCCCCTAAGCCTGTCCAATTCTTGATTAAACCCGTCATTTATATAGCCGCCGTCGCGGGTAATTGCGGGCGGTTCGGGAATTATTGAGTTTTCTATAAGCGCGGAAACTTCGGATAAACAGTCGACCCCTCTGTCGAGCTCGGCAAGAAGACTCGACGAAAAGCCGCTCAAAAGCCCTTTTATAATCGGCAATTGTAAAGAGGCTTTTCCCAATGCGGATATATCTCTCGGATTTGCAGTTTTGTAAACAATCCTCGACATTAGTCGCTCGAGGTCGTATATGCCCGAAAGGGTTTCGCGTATTTGGGACAGCTTCGGGGTATTTTTTGTCAACTCTTCAACCGCGTCGAGACGTTTTATAATTGTAAGGTGATGCTTAAACGGCTCTTGTATTAATTGGCGTATACGGCGTTTTCCCATTGCCGTTTTTGTGCGGTCGAGAACCCACAGGAGCGTGCCTTTTTTCTCGCGGTTACGCATTGTTTCGGTCAATTCTAAATTGCGGCGCGCGGTCATTCCTATTTCCAAATGCTCGTCCGTAAAGGCGGAGCCGCTTTTAACAGATGTAAAGCGAACTTCGAGCGTTTTTTGTGTATGCTCTATGTATTTTAACAAAGCCGATAACGCGCCCGATTCGGCGTTATTTGTGCAGACGGCGTTTTTGCTTTCTTTGTCAAAAAGCTCGCCGAGTTGTTTTTTTATATATTCGCGGTCGGGAACAAATTGTTCGTCGTTCGCTACCTCCGCGAGACAGGTTGTACGTGTTCTTAAAAAATCCCCCGCTTTTTTATAATCCATAAAAGCGGGATTAAACATAACCTCGGCGGGCATAAATCGCGCAATATGATTTATAATATCCGCCTCGTTATCGACCCCGCTTACAAAAAGCGTCCCCGTCGACAAATCGCCGAAGGCGAGTCCCGTTTGTCCCGATTGGTCGGCAAAAAAGCTGCCTATGTAATTATTTTCGCCCTCGTTCAACATGGAATCCTGTGTAATTGTTCCGGGGGTGACGAGACGGACAACCTCTCGATTAATTTTACCTTCGGGAGTTTCGATTTGTTCACACATCGCTACCCTAAAGCCTTTTTTGATTAACCTTTGAATGTATGTCTCGGCGGCGTGATGCGGAACTCCGCACATAGGTGTACCCGCCCTCGCCGTTAAGGTGAGAGCGAGTTCTTTTGAAATATTCACCGCGTCCTCAAAGAACATTTCATAAAAATCACCGAGCCGGTAAAACAATACATATCCGGGATGCTGTTCCTTTATATCGAGGTATTGTTGCAGCATAGGGGTTAAATTTGCTTTTTCCGACGTCAAGATTCGCCCGTCAGACGAGCAAAGCCCGTCCTTTGGGCTTATCCCTTGTTTAGCTTTCTCCATATATACTATCACACTCCTTAACTGTCAATTGTCAATTGTCAACCGCACCCGCTGCAACCGCCGCAACCGCCGCTTCCGCAGCCGCCCGCGGGTTGAACTTCGCAGGTTTCGGGGTCTTCCCCGTCACAGCACATACTTATAATCGCGCTTATATCGCGAATCATTTCGTCCATTGCGTTTTTAGAATCGGTAAATTTAATCATGTTTTCGTTTTCCATAATCTTTGCGTAAACATTTTGCGCTTCCTCGTTAAGCGCGTTGACCTTTTCGGTATCCTTTACGTCGTCGGGTTTATTCGCCTCCATCGTCAGCTTTTGCCGTATAAGGTTAAACTCGCCTATAACCGCCTGTAGCCCTTCGTCCGCGTCGTTGAGTTCCTTTGCTTTTTGATACGCCGCGTATCTTTCGTCCGCTTGAATCACCTTGCCGAGCTCCCTCGTCATTTTAATTGTGTCCATGTTTATAACCATTCCTTTCCGAGGTATAAAACCTCTACGAATAAAAACCTATCCGGCTTCGGGGCGGCAGAGCCACCCCTGCCAGCTTTTATTCAAACTTCCTCATTTCTTTCTATTACTTTTTGAATACTCCTCGAAATACTCCTTGAACCGCCCATTTTAACGCCTTATCTACTTTAATATTGACAAATTTTCCCGTAATATCCAAATCCTTTGGTGTATTAACAATATCGGTAATAACCCCTTCTCTGCTTTTTCCGGAAAACTCGCCGCCGGCTCTGCCCGCTCCCTCGCACAAAACATTGAGCGTTTTACCGATATACCGCTCATATGCCGAGCCGCTCGCCTCGTCGAGAACCGCCAACATTTCGTTAAACCGCGAGCTTTTCTCTCCCGCTTCAACATTGTCCGACATTTGCGCCGCCTTTGTTCCTTCGCGCTTTGAGTATATAAAAGTGTATGCCGAATCAAAACGAATTTTGCGGATTAGGTCGAGCGTTTGGTCAAAATCGTTGCGCGTTTCTCCGGGGAACCCGACAATTATATCTGTCGTTATTGATATGCGAGGTATGCGAAAACGCGCATAATTGATTATATCGGTATATTGTTGTATAGTATAACCGCGATTCATCGCCCGCAAAACCTCGTCGCTTCCCGATTGTACCGGTAAATGCAGATGATGTGATATTCGCGCGGACTCGGCGATTACGTCAATAAGCTCTTTTGATAAATCCTTCGGGTGCGAGGTCATGTAGCTTACGCGAAAATCGCTTCCCCCGATTTCTTCGCTTTTTATACCGTCGATTTGCCGCAATAAATCCGCAAAGCTTGTATTTCCGGTGAGACCCTTTCCGTAGCTGTTGACGTTTTGCCCGAGCAACATGATTTCCTTAACGCCGTCGTTTATCAAACCGCGTATTTCGTTAAACACCGCGTCGGGCGTTCGCGAGCGTTCCCGACCGCGCACATACGGTACCACGCAGTATGTGCAAAAGTTATCGCAACCGTACATTATCGGAACGTCTGCTTTTAAGCCGCCCTCTCTTCGAATCGGTAAATTCTCTCTGTCCGACATTTCGGGAGTTTTTGAATCCGATATATCGACAACGCGCTTTTTCTCTTGAATTACGTTTTCGAGCAATTGCGGTAGCTTGGGGAGGGCGTGTGTTCCGAAAATCAAGTCGACAAAAGGAAAGGTTTTGTACAGTTTTTCGGTGATATGCTCCTGTTGAACCATGCAACCGCAGACGGCTATAATCAAATTGGGGTTGCGGCGTTTTTGATGAATCAACGCGCCGACATTTCCGAATACACGCGTTTCGGCGTTTTCGCGAACGGCACAGGTGTTGAATAAAATTAAGTCGGCACTGTTTATATCCCGCGTGAAGCCGTAACCGATTTCGGCTAACATTCCGTTTATCCGCTCCCCGTCGGCAACATTTGCGCGACACCCGAAGGTGCGGGTATAAGCCAATTTAGCCTTAACTCTCATTTACAAAATCCCAAGCGGCTTCACCTAATCTTATTGCGTCCTCTCCGTCATATATATTGTCCTCGTTAATGTCCTTTACCTGAATATCAAATAAAGTCGAAACGAAAACACAAGCGGTAAAATACGCGCCGCAATTGTTGGCGTGAAAATCGTCTTCCTTGTATAGCTCAATATCGGGGTGTTGAGCATATGCGTAAACCCACGCGTCGGCGGCATTAACAAGAATTGCGTTATATAGAAAAGCGGCGTCTTTATATGGTCTCGTAAGCTCCTCTTGAAAACTTTCGTCGGGTTTTCCGTCTATGTTAGCCCAAGCGGGATTGTATAAAACGGGAATTATATCAAATTCCTCCGCCGTGTTGCACAATAATTCCAAATCGGCGAAAAAGACCTCCGTCTCAAATTGTCGCCCGCCGTAATCTTGAAAAACTGCGTAATCATAAGCGTTTTCCCTAAGCTTTTCCAACGCCTCTTCCATATTGTCGTCTAATGTCGCGCCGCCGTTAGTCACAACGTCGAATTTCACCGTTACACCATACATTTGAGAAAGCTTTGCGACCTGTCCCGGAACCCAACCGGTTGCCGTAAAGCTGTTTCCGACAAATAGAATATTGAATTCATTTTGCCCTTTAATCGGCTCGCGTTTAACCGCCGCTTGTGTTTCGATGTCCGCTTGTTCTTCGGTTGTTGCCTTAGTCTCGGACGGGTTTGCTTGTAAATCGTCTTCGACGGAACATGAGGCGAAAATAATCGCCGCCATAAATTGTATAATCAATAATATAACTAATAAAATAAAGTTTTTCTTCATTTAACCGAATTCCTCTCTATACCTACTTATACCTCTCTGTGCATCTCTATACAATGTCTCAATTCCTCCACCCCTTCTCCCGTTTCTGACGAAAACTCTATCATGTCGACTATCATTCCGCTCGTATCTGTATCGCGGCTTATTCCCTCAAGGTTTTTGTATAACTCTCTCATTTTCTCGCGTTGACTCTTTTTGAGCTTGTCCGCTTTAGTTAAAACAATTATATGTTTTATCCCCGTCTGTCGCAAGAAGTCGAGCATCATTAAATCGTCCTTTGTCGGCGGGTGACGAAAGTCGATTAATTGTATCAAAAGCGAAATACGCCCCGATTGAAGATATTTTTCTGCGAGCGTTCCGAACCTCTCTTTTTCGGTTTTTGATATCTTTGCATAACCGTAGCCCGGTAAATCCACAATAAATATTTGAGCGTCAATATTAAAATAGTTAATGGTGATTGTTTTACCGGGTCTTGAGCTGACCCGCGCAAGCGATTTTCTGTTTAAAAGCTTATTGATAAGCGACGATTTACCCACATTTGAGCGACCGGAAAACGCTATTTCCGGGATTAAATCGGAAACGGGCGGGAATTGTGTAAATTTACCGTAGGTCGCGTGAAGCTCGGCATTATGCCAGTTTATTTTTTTCATAGTGTTCCTTAATTATAACAACGGGGACAGGTTCCGATATACTGTCTTATACCGTCGGCGGGGTATACGTGAACAATATTATTTGAGTTTGTATGGACAGATATAATGTTCCAGCCGTTAGATTCAAAAGTTACCACAACATTCGGTATGCCGTGTCCGCGACCGTTGGGAAACCCGTCGTCCTCCGTTACGCAGAGGTAATAGACATATTCTCCGCGCGCGTTTGATTCGGTTACAAACTCCGACACGGTGTTATGGGCGATTTTTACATCCATTAACGATGACGAACAACTCGACGCGCCTGTATAATTTAAAAAAAGCGGTATAGTAATTGCGGCGACTATTATGGTAATGAAAATCGAAATAAAGAAACAGACGGCGTTACTTATAATCCCCGCTATGGAAATGGCGGAATATGTACCCGTTTTCTTGCTTTTCATATTGGATAATACACCCAATATGACGCCGACGACCGCAATAAGCGTCCCGAACGGGATTAACGATAATCCCGCACAGACTATTGCCGCGATACCGAGACCGAAGCCGGGATTTTTTGTGTTCGCATTTGTTATATTCGCGTTTTCTTGAAGCGTTTGCGGTTGTATTTGCGGTTGTATAAGCGCGATTTGTTTCTCGCCGCAATTTACGCAAAATTTAACGTCGTCTTTAATTTTAAAGCCGCATTTTTCACAGTATTTCATTTACATGACCATGCCTTTCCGAGCCGAAGTATTTTAATTATAAATCAATTTTTTAAAAAAGTCAATAATTTTCCATTAATAAACTAAGTATATATTTTGACTCGTTAAGAGAAAATATAAATATTAGAACCTGTGTTCAAGAAAGGAAATTCAACTTATTTAATTATGAAAGCTTTATTAAAAATCAGTATTCCGGTATTTGTGGTTGCGGCAATATTCGGAGTTTACAGCAGAAATCTCGACACCGTTCCCGTTTATTCACAATACGGGTTTCAAGGGCAAGAGGTCGAGGAAATACAACGTGTAATGCGCGAGTGGGGTGTGTTCAGCGGGGAAATAACCGGGTATTACGGCCCGGATACAGAAGCCGCCGTACGCAAGGTGCAGGAGTATCACGATTTGAAGGTCAACGGTATTGCCGATAACGCAACCCTTGAGGTACTCGGAATTAACTTGAACAGCAGTCCGCTCACCGCCGACCAGTCGGATATAAACCTTCTTGCGCGAATGATTTCGGCAGAGGGGCGCGGGGAGCCGTATGAGGGGCAGGTAGCAATCGGCGCGGTTATTGTCAATCGTATGAATCACCCGTCATTCCCCGATACAATTGCGGGCGTTTTGTATCAGGACGGGGCGTTTACCGCCCTTGTGGACGGACAGTTTAATGAGCCTATTGCGGATTCGGCATACTCGGCGTCGCGAGACGCGCTCGAGGGGTGGGACCCGTCGGGCGGCGCGATTTATTATCACAACCCCGAAAAACACAACAATGCGTTTATGAACTCGAGACCGGTTATTAAACGTATAGGTAATCATTTATTTTGCGAGTAAATTATAGCAGTTCCGCAATAACAGGGGTGACAGAACACGGTCGCCCCTGTTATTTCAATGATTCTCAATGCTTAATGTTATATATATGTAAAATTTAACAAAAACACTTGACATGGTATATAAACGCTTGTATAATAATACTAATATTATAAAATATTAGTAATTTATGTAGGAGGATATTGTTTATGGATTTAATGCTTTTCACGCCGCTTGGGGCTTTGTTGGCACTTAGCTTTGTTGTGTTCAACATTGTGAAGGTACTTAAATACCCCGAGGGCAATCCGGAGGTACAATCAATCTCTGCGAAAATACGCAAGGGTGCGAATGCGTTCCTTAAACGACAGTATACCGTTGTTTCAATCTTTTTTGCCGTTATGTTGGTTGTTTTATGTGTTATGGCGGCACTCGACTTTTTAACGTGGTTTGTTCCGTTCGCATTTATCACGGGCGGGTTCTTCTCGGGATTATCGGGGTTCATCGGAATGAAGCTCGCCACCGCCGCAAACGGGCGTACCGCTACGGCGGCGAAGGATAGCCTCAACAAAGGCTTGCGGGTTGCTTTTTCGGCGGGTTCGGTCATGGGGTTCACCGTTGTCGGGTTAGGCTTGCTTGACCTTTCTATTTGGTACTATCTTTTACATTATGTCTTTAAATTGGGGATAGCCGACGTCACCGCCGCAATGCTGACGTTCGGAATGGGCGCGTCAACAATGGCGTTATTCGCCCGCGTCGGCGGCGGAATCTTCACAAAAGCGGCGGACGTAGGCGCGGATTTAGTGGGCAAGGTTGAAGCGGGAATACCCGAGGACGACCCGCGCAACCCCGCCGTTATTGCCGACAATGTAGGCGATAACGTGGGCGACGTCGCCGGAATGGGCGCGGATTTGTATGAATCGTATGTAGGCTCAATCGTTGCGTCCTGCGCTTTGGGCGTTGCCGCCTTCCCACAGTTTAACGACACACCGGGAAGTCCCGCCGTGACTATACCTATGGCAATGGCGGGGATAGGCGTTATCGTTACAATTATTGGCTCCTTCCTTATTCGCACAAAAGAAAATGCCGACCAAAAGACCCTTTTGGCGGCTTTACGCCGCGGAACAAACTTTTCGGCGGTTGCAATTGGTATTCTTTCCTTCCCGCTTGTGTATTATATGCTCGGAAAAGATTATCTCGGTATATACGGCGCGATTCTTTCGGGATTATTTGCGGGGGTCGGGATTGCGCTAATAACCGAGTATTATACCTCGGATACCTATAAACCGACAAAAGAACTCGCCGATTCTACAAAAACGGGTACGGCAACATTGATTATAGGCGGTTTATCGTTGGGCATGGTTTCAACCGCCATACCGCTGATTATCGTATGCGCGTCTATATTGTTCTCCTATTTTATTGCCGGCGGTGCGGATAATCCCGCTATGGGGTTGTACGGTATCGGTATATCTGCCGTCGGTATGTTATCCACCCTGGGACTTACCCTCGCCAACGACTCATACGGCCCCGTCGCGGACAATGCGGGCGGTATTGCAGAAATGGCGGGACTCGAGCCGCAAATACGCAAGCGTACCGACGCGCTCGACTCTCTCGGAAACACCACCGCCGCGGTCGGTAAGGGCTTCTGCATAGGCGCGGGGGCATTGACGGCGTTGGCGTTAATTGCTTCTTATATTGACCGAATCAATATAATAGACCCCGAATATATCCTCGATTTAAACATAAACAACCCGTTAGTTCTTGTGGGGTTGCTTTTGGGCGGTATGCTCCCGTTCCTTTTTACCGCAATGCTTATGAAATCGGTTGGGCAAGCGGCACAAGCGATTGTCGTCGAGGTGCGGCGACAATTTAAGGAGATAAAAGGGCTTTTGGAAGGCAAGGAGGGCGTCGAAGCCGATTACGCAAAATGCGTGGATTTATGTACGCGCTCGGCTTTGCATAAAATGGTACTTCCTACCGTTTTAGCGGTTGCCGCCCCTATTGCGACCGGTCTTCTCTTAGGGCCGAGCGGCGTTGTCGGCTTGTTAATCGGGTGTACGGTGTCGGGGTTCATGATAGCCGTTTGGACGGCAAACTCCGGCGGCGCGTGGGACAACGCTAAAAAGTATATTGAGGCGGGCAATCACGGCGGGAAAGGCTCCGACGCGCATAAAGCCGCCGTTGTCGGGGATACCGTCGGCGACCCGCTCAAGGACACCTGCGGCCCTTCAATTGATATTCTTCTCAAATTAAGCTCAATGGTATCTATTGTTTTCGCCGCGCTTATATTAAGCTTTTCCGTATTCGGATAACATACTCGATTGATTAAACAAAAATCCACCGGCTCTGTACCGGTGGATTCTTTTTTTATCAACACAACTTCTTAATCATTAATATAAGCAATCGGGTCAATCCATTCGTCGTTCTTCCTTATCGCGAGGTGTAACGAAGGCGGGTCGGCAATTTCCGCTTCGGCTGTGTTTCCGATTAACCCTATGACGTCGCCCGCTTCAACCTGTGTCCCCTCGGCAACCGTTACGTCTTTATCCAAGCCCATATAACTGCTTATAACGCCGTTACCGTGGTCAATTGTTACGCATATACCCCACATGACGTTGGTGTAAACCTCGCTAATTGTGCCGCGTTGTATTGCGCGCACCTCTGTGCCGAGATTAGCGGCAATATCTACCGCGTCATGCGTTCGCCATACCCCTAATGTGTTCGATTTAACCAACTCGCCGTTGCTGAACGGGGTGATAACCTCACCTTCAACCGGCATAACCTTTGGCGATTCCGGTCTTATAAAATTATTCGCCTCCTCAGATGGTTCTAAATCATAAGGAATGAGCGGGCCGAGCGCGGATTCTGTTTGAATTTCTTCTTCTTTTTCTGCTCCTCGGTGAGAATTTGCGTCCTCTGCGTCATTGTCCTGCGAAGCGCGCGGTACCCCCCTCTGCGGATTTTCCACCGCCGCCGCTTCTTGTTCCCAATCGGGGTCGTCCGGTTCGCTTAATTTTGCGAGCGTCGAGTTGTAAGCCACATACGCCGAAATCCCCACCGCACCTATGCTTAATACTAACGCAGTAGCGAACCCTTTTCCTTTAATAAATTTCCTAAAACCCGAAAACCTTACTTTTTTCATAGCTACCATGCCTTTCCGAGCCTCAAAAAGCTCAATGTACTTTTTATTTTTGCCGCTTGTACAAGAAGAGTATTAACCGTTTTTCAAGGAATATACAGGATAATATACATAAATTTGTTAATTTTTTTAGGACGCTTGCATTTAAATTTGTTTTGTGTTATAATGTGTTGTATACTTAGTTAAGTCAGAACAATTTATTAGTATGAGGATTATTTAATATGCCCGAAAACAACAATATTATGGCTTTTCTTGAGCGCAACCCCGACCTTTTTAAGGAAATGGGAAATATCGGTATGGGACACGCTTGTACCGCGGTTTCGTCGCTTCTCGGCATAAAGGTCAATCGCTCTATACCGACCGTCTGGAATCTTTCAAAGGAAGAGGCGGCGGGTTACTTTGAGCTTTTCCGCGGGGGCGCAATCGGTGTTAAGCTTACGCTTCATGAAGATATTGCCGGCTCGATAATACATATCGTCAGCCTTCCGTTTGCGGCTAACCTTGTTGAAAGGTTCTTTCAGAAACAGGTTAGCTCTATTGACGAGATAGACGATGTGTCCATGTCGGTGGTTCAGGAGATGACAAATATTACCACGGGGTCTTTTGTAAACTCGATTTCTTCAATGACCGGTCTTTTTATCGACATTTCTACGCCGAATTTTTGTACGGATTTAACAAAAGAGGCGTTACACGATGTCCCCGAAAGAATGATTGTTGTTGAGAATCGCTTTTTAATCAACATGGGGAGTATAAGCAGCGAATTAATATTCATGCCTACCCGCGACTCGCTCGGCTTAATCGCCGAAAAGTTATGTCAAAGATACGGTATCGAAATACCGCTTAACTCTTGACGTTGAACATGACGGAGGTTAATTATAATATATGGGGACGCAATTCTTTTGGTTTTACGATATACTTTTAGCGGCAATACTTACCGGAATAATCTACAGATGTGCGCGACAGGGGTTTGCGGCGAGGATTTGGGCATTCGTCGGCGTAGCCTTGGCGTTCATAATCGCGCTTAGCGTGAGCGCGCCCATTGCCGTTTTATTGTACGATAATTGGATTAGTCCGGGGGTAATTGATAAAATCAATTATACAGAGAGTTTAGAGGTGTCCGAACATTTGTCGTCAAATTCGGCTAAGGCGACCTTTGATACATTACGAAACGCAGATATGTCAAAAGCTTTATTTTCGGGCAAAACGCTCGCTCAAATTGAAACAGAGGTCGTTATTGACGAATTTGGAAAGGCGTTCTTGGACTTATACGATTATGATATTGATTTAAGCAAAACGGGTATTGCCGAGGGGGATTTAAGCTTTTTCGCGCTCGATTCAAAATTTGCTCTTTCTAAGGTTAATCTCGGAAAGCTCGATATAAGCGCGGCGGATTATGCTAAATATGATTTGGGCGATATTATACTTTCACAGATTATATCGCACAGAATTGCAGAAAGGGCGAAAGCCAACCATGAGGAGCTAAATCAAATTTTAACGGATACAATGCCCGGGTTTACACACGCCGCGCGGGGCGGCTCGGATATGATTGCGCTTTTAATGCTTAATGTCATTAATTTTCAGGCGGAAAGCCTCGAAACAATTGTGAACGACAACTTAGTGCGACCGACAATGTTGGTTCCGCTAAAAGCGTTAATTTTCGCTATTGTATTTGCATTAGTCAACATTTTGGCGACGGCCGTATCAAGAGCCGCGCGGTTGGTAAACGCCGTCCCGTTAGTGGGGCGAGTAAATCACATTCTCGGCGGATTTTTGGGTGTTATAGAAGCGGGGATAGTGATTCTCTTAGTTTGTATAGGTATAAGGATAGTTATATCCTTAACCGGCGATAACATTATTTTGCTTAACAGCATGACAATCGACAATACGCTTGTATTCAAACACATATATAATATAAGCTTTATAGCGGGTTAAATCAGATGAAACCGGAGTAAAGGAATTCAATTTAATATGAAATGTAACAGATGCAAAAAAAGAATGGCTGTCGTTTTTATAACGACGATGCAGGGTAACGAAAAGCATAACGAAGGGTTATGTCTTCTCTGTGCCAAAGAACTCGGCGTTCCGCAGGTTGGCGAGTATATGAAACAAATGGGTATTTCCGAGGACGATATTGAAGAGAGCTACAAAGCGATTTTCGGCGATGACGATATGCTCGGGTTTGATGACGACGATGACTATGACGGCGAGGACGACGATGATAATGTAGACGGGTTCAAGCCGGGGGGCGCGGGAACAATGCCTAAGTTTCTGCAAAACCTTTTTAATGATTTTAAGGAAGCACCCGAGTCGTCTTCAAATAAAACGACAGACTCTGCGTTGCCTTTATTCAACTCTGTCTCGGGGAGGGAAAAAGCCCCAAAAGAAAACAAAAAAACAAAAAAAGCGGGGAAAGAAGACAAAAAACGAAAGTTTCTCGATACCTTCTGCACGAATATAACCACAAAGGCAAAAAAAGGCGAGCTCGACCGTATTATCGGAAGGGAGAAGGAAATAGACCGCGTTATACAAATCCTTTCGCGCAGAACGAAAAACAACCCCTGTTTAATTGGGGAGCCGGGTGTCGGTAAAACGGCAATTGCCGAAGGTATCGCACAAAGACTTGTGTCGGGCGACGTCCCGTTTCGCCTTCAAAGGAAAGAGGTGTACCTCCTCGATTTGACCGTCCTTATCGCGGGGACACAGTTTCGCGGACAGTTTGAGAGTCGGGTTAAATCGCTCGTTGAGGAAATACGCAACGACGGGAATATAATTATTTTTATTGACGAGGTTCATAATCTTGTCGGAACCGGCGATTCGGAGGGGACTATGAACGCCGCAAATATGTTTAAGCCGGCTTTGTCGCGGGGCGAAATGCAGGTAATCGGCGCGACCACCTTTGGCGAATACCGCAAGTATATCGAAAAGGACGGCGCGTTAGAAAGACGGTTTCAGCCGGTGACAATCGTAGAGCCTACGCTCGAAGAAACAATTGAGCTTTTAAAAGGAATTAAAAGCTATTATGAGGAGCATCATAAAATTAAGGTTACGGAGCCTATGCTGCGTTCGTGCGCGGTTTTGTCCGAGCGTTATATTAATGACCGCTTTCTCCCCGATAAAGCAATTGACCTTCTTGATGAAGCTGCCGCCTGTGCGAGTATCAGAAATAACGATTTGAATTTATACGAAAAGCTTAAATCAGAAAACCTCGGTCTCGATAAACAAGAGAAGGACATTATGGCGACGGACGATATTAACTATGAAAAAATCGCCGAAATTAAAACAATAATCGCGAGAAATAAAGAGAAGCTTTCCGAACTCGAGCCGATTGTATCAAAGCTCGAAATAACCGAAAACGATATATCCACGGTTATTGAGCTTTGGACGGGTATTCCCGCCGCAAAAATTCTCGAAACCGAATTTAAGAAAATTGCTCATTTAGAAGAAACGCTTAAGGAAAAGGTAATCGGACAGGACGAGGCTTGTAACTTAGTCGCGGCGGCAATCCGTCGCGGAAGGGTTCGTCTTTCTATGCGGAAAAGACCGTCGTCGTTTATATTTGTTGGGCCTACCGGCGTCGGTAAAACCGAGCTCGTCAAGGTTTTGGCGGGAGAGCTTTTTGACTCGGTTGACCCTTTGATTCGTCTCGATATGTCCGAGTTTATGGAGAAACACTCTGTTTCGAGGATAATCGGCTCACCCCCGGGATATGTGGGATATGACGAGGCGGGGCAACTGACCGAAAAGGTTCGCCGAAGACCCTATTCGGTTGTATTATTCGATGAAATCGAAAAGGCGCACCCCGATGTTATGAATATACTTTTACAAATTTTAGACGAGGGGAAGGTCAACGACGCACACGGGCGAACCGTTTCGTTTGAAAACACGGTTATCGCCATGACGAGTAACGCCGGCTCTACCGACAAATCCACCGGCTTAGGCTTTGCTAAAACTGACCAAGATATATCCACCGAAAAAGCAATGAAGGCACTTAAAGAGTTTTTGCGCCCCGAGTTTCTAAGCCGCGTTGACGAGGTGGTTATATTTAAACCGCTCAAGGAAGACGATTATGCAAGAATAGTTAAGCTTATGGTTGACGAAATGCGCGAGCCGCTTAAAGAAAAGAATATTGATTTAAGGGTATCGGAAAATGTATATACGTATACGGCGAAAAAAGCGTTCGGTGGAAAGTATGGCGGGCGCGATATAAGGCGGGTTATCCGCGACGAAATCGAAAACGCCGTAGCGTTATTGGTTGTCGAAAAGGGCGAGGAAATTGATGCCGTTAATATTAGTGTAAAGGGTGATAAAATCCATGTCAAATAGTGAACAAAAAAGAAAAACGGCGGTAATAACCGGCGGAACGGGAACAATCGGACAAGCACTCGTTGAAATCATTTCGAAGCGTTACGACGTTGTATTCACCTATCTCTCAAATAAAAATAAAGCGTCGGAGCTTGAACACTTGTATTCGGCGAAGTCGTATCGTTGTGATATAACAGATATTAATGTGGCGAAGCGAATCGCCATGAAACACGATTGTGACTTGCTGATTAACAATGCCGGGATTTCCCAAATTAAGCTTTTCACCGATATAACCGAGCTCGATTGGTACAAAATGATGGACGTTCACTTGACCGGCTCGTTTTATTTTACACAGGCGTTTGTCCCGCAAATGGTCAACAGGAAAAGCGGCTGTGTAATCAACATATCCTCGGTATGGGGGTTGGTAGGCGCGTCGTGCGAGGTACATTATTCAACCGCTAAGGCGGGTTTAATCGGGTTTACAAAGGCGTTGGCGCAGGAACTCGGTCCATCGGGAGTCAGGGTCAACTGTATCGCGCCGGGTGTAATCACCGGTAGCATGAATAAAGGCTTATCCGAAGATGTGTTACACGAATTGCGCGAGGACACCCCTCTGCGACGTTTGGGTACGGCAAAAGAGGTAGCCGTTGCCGCGCTTTACTTAGCGGGTGCGGAGTTTGTAACCGGACAGGTGTTGAGCGTTGACGGCGGGTTCGGATTGTGATGGCAGTTGACGTCAATTGACAGTTGACGGCAGTTGACAATTGACAGTTGACAGTTTTATTAAGAATTACAGGTTACAGGAGGAATAGCAGAGCATGAAATTTGGTTATTTTGACGATGTTAAAAGGGAATATGTAATAACAACGCCGCAAACCCCCTACCCTTGGATTAACTATCTCGGGACGCAGGGGTTTTTCTCGTTGATTTCAAATACGGCGGGCGGGTACAGCTTTTACAAGGATGCGCGACTCCGCAGAATTACCCGATACCGCTACAACAATGTACCGGTAGATATGGGGGGGCGATATTTCTATATAAACGACGACGGCGATGTGTGGAACCCCGGGTGGTCGCCCGTAAAAACCGCGCTTTCCTCCTATGAATGTAGGCACGGTATGGGTTATACAATTATAAAGGGTTGTTACAAAGGTATTTCGGCTTGCGCTAAATTTTTTGTGCCGCAGGATTTTGACGGCGAGGTTCAAAAGCTCACCCTCTCAAACACGACAGATGAGTTTAAGAGAATCAAGCTTTTTAGCTTTGCCGAGTGGTGTTTGTGGGACGCACAAGACGATACGACAAACTTTCAGCGCAACTTCAACACGGGTGAGGTTGAGGTTGAGGACTCGACTATATTCCACAAAACCGAATATAAAGAACGCCGTAACCATTTTGCTTTTTATTCGGTAAATGCAAAGCTATCCGGGTTCGATACCGACAGAGAGCGATTTTTGGGTCTGTACAACGGGTTCGGCGAGGCACAGGTTCCGTTTAAAGGAATTGCGTCTAATTCTGTTGCCGACGGCTGGTCGCCGATTGCTTCGCATTATATTGAGGTTCCGTTAGAACCGGGCGAGTGCAAAGACTATGTATTCATACTCGGTTATATCGAAAATCCTCAAGATGAAAAATTTGTACAAGACGCCAACACAAAAACGGATAAAATTTCCGTCTCCGGTAAAGTCTCAAAAAACATTATCAACAAGAAAAAAGCATACGAGATGATATCGAGGTGCGATACCGCAGAAAAAGCGGACAAGCTTTTTGACGAGCTTAAGCGACATTGGGACGGTTTATTGGGACAGTATAACGTAAAATCTCCCGACGAAAGGCTTAACCGAATGGTCAACATTTGGAATCAATATCAATGTATGGTGACCTTTAACCTTTCCCGCTCCGCGTCTTATTTTGAGTCGGGAATAGGACGGGGAATGGGGTTTCGCGACTCGAATCAGGATTTGCTCGGATTTGTTCACCAAATACCCGCGAGAGCCCGCGAACGTATTCTCGACCTCGCCGCGACAATGCTCCGAGACGGGGGCGCATATCATCAGTATCAGCCGCTTACAAAAATGGGAAACCACGAATTAGGCTCAAACTTTAACGACGACCCGCTTTGGATGATATTGGCGACGGCGGCTTATATGAAGGAAACGGGCGATTTCGACATTTTAGACGAGGTTGTGCCTTATGAGAATAATCGAGAGCTTTCCGCAACCCTTCTCGACCATATGAAACGCGCATTTGACCACGTTTGCACAAAAACGGGGCCGCACGGACTTCCGCTTATCGGGCGGGCAGACTGGAACGATTGTCTCAACCTCAATTGTTTCTCGTCGACGCCCGGCGAATCGTTTCAAACCACAACATCAAAAGACGGCAAGGTTGCCGAATCGGTAATGATTGCTTGTATGTTTACTTTTATCGCGCCGGAATATTCCGCAATGTGCAAAATTAAAGGCGATAATGAAGAAGCCGCGCGCGCCGACGCCGAAATAGAAAAAATGAAAAAAGCCGTTATGCAACACGGGTATGACGGAGGGTGGTTTATTCGCGCATATGACGATTTCGGCAAAAAAGTAGGAAGCGACGAATGTGACGAGGGGAAAATTTTTATCGAGCCGCAAGGGTTTGCCGTACTCGGCGGCTTGGGCATTGATGACGGTAAAGCGATTTCAACATTAGACAGCGTTGACAAATATCTCAACTCTGACCACGGCTTAGTTTTGAACAATCCCGCTTTTACGCGGTATTATAAAGAGTATGGCGAAATATCCACATATCCCGCGGGATATAAGGAAAACGCGGGCATTTTCTGTCACAACAACGCGTGGATTATTTGTGCGGAGGCGAAAATAGGCAGAGGGGATAAAGCTTTTGAATATTACAGCAAAATCGCGCCCGCCTTCCGCGAGGAATTGAGCGACCTTCACCGTACCGAGCCGTATGTTTACGCACAGATGATTGCCGGGAAAGACGCGACGCGCCACGGTGAGGCAAAGAACTCGTGGTTGACCGGCACTGCCGCATGGAACTTTGCGGCGGTTTCACAGTATATCCTCGGCGTTCACCCGCAGTATGACGGCTTAAAAATTGACCCGTCAATTCCGAGCGAGTGGGACGAGTTTAAGGTTAAACGCATTTTCCGAGGCGCGATATATAATATCACCGTGAAAAACCCCGACCGTGTTTCAAAAGGCGTGGTAAAAATGACGGTTGACGGGGTTGATACAAAGGGGAATATTATTCATGCGTTTAAGGCCGGTACGCATGAGGTCGAGGTTGTGTTGGGACTCATATGAGGTATATATGTCTTATATGGGTATATATTGAGGTAATTGCAAAAAATAATCTAAAAATCGCCCCTGTGTCCCTTCATCACCCTGTCCAATTTTCTCTTAACATCGCGTTCGGCTATACTGTCGCGTTTATCGTGGAGCTTTTTACCCTTGCACAATCCGACCTGTAGCTTTACGCGACTCCCTTTAAAATACATTGAAAGCGGTACTAAGGTAAGCCCGTCGCGCTTGACCTTTTCGTACAGCTTTCGTATTTCCTTTTTGTGCATTAAAAGCCGTTTATCGCGCATAGGGTCGCGGTTAAATATATTCCCCTTTTCATAAGGCGAAATATGAACATGGCGCGCAAACATTTGCCCGTTTTCGACGGCGACCCACGAATCCTTAAGATTAACGCCGCCGCCGCGAATCGACTTTACCTCTGTACCGAACAATTCAACACCCGCTTCGTGGCTTTCTATTATATGATATTCGTGTCGCGCGGAGCGGTTGTCCGAAATCTTCTTTATTGTTTTTATTTCACTCATAATAAACAGTATATATTGTTTTTCTTTATTTGTCAAGACGTTTTTATCATTTACCGACACAACATCACAACCCGCCCGCGCAAACGCAAACCACGCTATATGGTTAACTCACCTTGCTATATGGTTAAGTTTATCCAAAAATGCCCACTTTTTGTACATATTAGCCAAGGTATCCACAGAAATTTCTACCAATTTGTGCATTGACAAATTAAACTCCCCGTGGTATCATTAAAGCAGTTAATTATAGTAAACATAGTATACGCGCGCGCGTATACTATACAAACAAAACAATTTTTAGGAGGATTCTATTATGAAAAAGCTACTATCACCACTGCTCACAGCGGCAATGCTGTGCGCGCTCACACTGCCCGTACTCGCGACCACACCCGCCGACAATGCTCAAACGCGCAACGCCGACATCTTCGACTTTATTGACATTCTCGAGGATTGCGTAGGCATGATTGAGCTTACGCCTGTCGAGGTATACGACCATAACAAGAACGGTGTCGTTGATATCTTTGACGGGATTATTGTGTTGGAGGGGATTATTGGATTGGGGGATTGTGTGACAATGCCGAGGGTGAATAATCAAGGTGATGATGACGACCAAGGCGGGACAGAGCCGCCTGTGACTACAATTGGTGTACCGGAGACGACAGTTTTAGTTGATGAGACAGAGCCGGTTGTACCTGCTACGAACGCGCCGGAGACTACTACACCGCCGGAGAATACAACAGGTGTTACGGAGACTACAGAGGAACCACCGACTACAACACAGTCTGCAACTGATGAAGATGTTGATTTCGGTGTTGTTAATTATGCGTATATAGGTTTATCATTTGAAGTTGAAGCGAAAGTTTTATATGGACAGAAATTTAAAATTTATACAGCACAAACATTAGAAGAGTATAAATTTATTACTCGAATTGTTAATAAAGGAAATGTAGAATATGACTTTTTAAATTTTGATGTCGATGAAAGTTTTTTTATAGATAAAGCAATCATTTTAGTTTATCGTGTTTGGTCAAATGCAGGCGGTTTTACAATTATAGATTCACTAAAAAGAGAGCAAAATCAATTAATTATCAATTCTACATCAATAAGTCCCTGTAGTTCGGATGACGCAATAACATTTTATCGAATTGCTTTATCTATAGATAAAAATAACATCAATGACATAGATGATATTATTTTTGATGATAAACTATCAGATTTTTGTAAATGTGGTAGTTGTGATTATAATAATATCATTGAAAATTTTACAAAATGGCGTAATAACTGGTTAGAATCTAAAAAATAATAAACGGAGGTTAAAATAATGTTAAAAAATAAAAGGATTCGCATACTAAGCGTATGTTTAGCTTTATCTATGCTTTTTTGCACATTGGTTACAAGCGGAGCAGAAATAGCAGATAGCAAAACGAAAGAAAAAATTGTTACGGATTTAGAGGAAGTAATTGAGATTAGTCCGGAAGATAAGATAGACCCTGCGTTGCAAGAAATTATGGAGAATTCTAAAGCAACAGAGAAAATTCCTGTATCAATTTGGTTGACCGATATAGACCAAGAGGCAGTTGATAGAACTGTTGAGAGAAAAACAGGGCTTACTCGTGATAATCTTGAGGTTGTAAAAGAAAATATTTCTGATGATTTAGCTTTGGAAATAATGTCTTTATCGGAAGATAGTGTTATTGATAAAAAGGTTGAAAAAGAATTTGATGATTATATGGAGCGTACATCAAAGGCGCATATACTATACAAACAAAACAATTTTAGGAGGATTCTATTATGAAAAAGCTACTATCACTACTGCTCACAGCGGCAATGCTGTGCGCGCTCACACTGCCCGCGACCTTCGCAACCGCGACCACGCCCGCCGACAATGCTCAAACACGCAACGCCGACATCTTCGATTTTATTGACATTCTTGAGGATTGCGTAGGCATGGTTGAGTTAACGCCTGTCGAAGTATACGACCATAACAAGAACGGTGTCGTTGATATCTTTGACGGGATTATTGTGTTGGAGGGGATTATTGGATTGGGGGATTGTGTGATAATGCCGAAAGAAAAAATAATGCTGTCGCCTTGTCCGGGGTGCGGTGATGAACGTTCTTATTTCCCTATATCTATTGATGATGATTTCCTTGATGATACCATATTCGTTGTATTGACGCATTGTATCAGCATAAGGGATAACAGAGACTGGACTGTAGAAGATTTTAAGAATATCGGTGCTGTTGTGGTCGAAGATAATTTCAGAGCATCTAATGAGAATTGGGAATTATTTCAAGCCGGAAGAGGAAACGAAACCATGATTAATTGGAATCAATTTAGGAGATTGTTGACTATCAAGCTTGATAAACACAGTAAAGAAAATGTATTGTGGGCACTTGAACAACTT
>Ga0082212_10001170_pt1 | contig 38604 bp, 38 predicted proteins | sample TergutNt197P3_FD_71548 | JGI IMG/M metagenome (GOLD analysis project Ga0082212, IMG submission 71548) | Neocapritermes taracua P3 segment gut microbial communities from Petit-Saut dam, French Guiana - Nt197 P3 | ecosystem: Host-associated > Arthropoda: Insects > Digestive system > Gut ...
ATGCAAATATAAAACTTGACATTTTACAAAATTTAAGGCAGAATACATCAAGATAATGTAAAATAAGCCACTCCGGGTATTCTGAAAATCTGCGTGTCTGGAGTTCAATTCTCCGAGGTGGCACTTTAAAAAGGGGTATCCTATTCGGTATACCCCTTTTTAAAGTGCGGAGTTTCACTTCGTGAAACTCCAGCTAAATAGGGTGAATGGGGCTGCCCAAATGTTACTTCTCGGACACCGCCATTTTAAGCGATGTTTACTTAAAAACATTGCTTCCCGTGGCCAGTTCATAAACCTGTGCGCATACTGGAAGTCCAGCTTTACGATAGCGATGTGGCTTCTTGGTTTTCTGATAGAGACATAACCTCGTTGTACAGTTCTTCCAACCTTTTCCGCAAAAACTTGACTGCGTAATGTTTGCGCGAAAGAACGGTATTAACCGGAGTTTTGGTTTTTTCCGCGACTTCCTTTACAGAAAAGTCCAGCAGTTCGGTCATTTCAAAAACTTCACGTTGTTCTCTGGGTAAACCGGCAAGGGCTGTTTGTATTTCTTCGAAGATCATTGCGCGTAGCATTTCCGTTTCTGGTGTTGTTTCTTCCCCGTAGAGGATATCAGCTATCTCGTCAAAAATGTAACCTTCATCATCTTCATCACAAGAAGCAGGTAACGGTTCATCTTTTTTCTTCTTGTACTGGTTTATTATTCTGTTGCGGGCTGCGCGGTAAAGCCATGCGCTTATGTTTTCTATCGGGTTAAGTTTGTTATTTACTTTTGAAAACTGATAAAACACTTCCTGAAAAATATCCTCTGCGTCTTCCATGCGGCTTACACGCGAGCGGATAAAATTTAACAGACGTTTTCGGTATTCGGTAAAAGCATTTGCATCAGATTTTTTGGGCATTTAAACTCTACCTGTTTTTTCCGCTTTTTTGTAATACTTGGTAAGGTTTTTAACATCAATAACAGTATTACTCACCGCTCCCGCCCTTTTTTTCCCTTTCCACGAACTCTTTGCGATCTTCATCTTTCATGGTTATCCATTTAAACCGCAGATCGTTTTCGTTGTGCAAATGACGGCGGCCCCCGGCAACGCCCAATCCGCCGTTGCCAAAACCGCCGAACAAAATCCGTGTCAGCAGCAGCAACCCCAGCGCCTGCAGATAACCAAGCTGTGTAAGCCCAAAAATCTGCGGAACAAGTGCGTTCCACAGCAGCATAACAGCCGCGCCGAATGCGGCATAGGTAATAAGCATAATACCTGCGCCGGCAAACCTGAACTTAATGGTGTTTTTCATTGTTTACAGTCTCCTATACCTTAGTAGACAAATGGGAACGGAAAATATTTTAGTTTTTTTGGAGCTAAACCAATTCTAAGCTGTTATTTTCTGTTTTCCTTTAAATTTGCGCTACAATCAATCCTACCAAAATACCGAATAACGATACGATGGAAGCTTTCCGGTCTTTGGTCATAACAATGGATTGAGGCATCATTTCTGCAAAAACGATGTAAAGCATGGCACCGCCAGCCGCCGAAAGCGACAGGGCAATCGCTGTGTCAGAAATACCTCCGATAAGCAGCCCTATTGCCCCGCCCAATAATGTCGGTGCGCCGGACAGGGCGGTTAATAAAACCACGTTCCGGTGTTTTACCCCGCCTGCCAGGAGGGGCGCGGCAATTGCCATTCCTTCGGGTATGTTGTGGACGGCTATCATAATTGCCAAAAGCAGGCCGAGCCGCAGGTTGTAGCTGCCTCCTGCGCCGATTGCCAGCCCTTCCGGTATGTTATGCAGGCCGATAGCCGTAAGCATTAAAACACCGGAACGTATCATACGGGTTTTGTTATGGATTATCTCACCTTCATGGTACAGCCCTTCGGGTGTATGGTGGAGTTTAAGTTCATTCCCTTTTACCGGAGTAATGGTATCGACGACACGGCTTAAAGCCATGATGATTACAATACCCAATACCAAACCTGCTATGCCAATCCCTATATTGGTTAGTTTAAACGCTTCGGGAACAAGCCCGAAACACACGATACTGATCATTACGCCCCCGGCAAACGAAAGCAGCCAGCAGGTCATTGTTTCGGACGGCTTTTTGAACAGGATAGCGGAAACCAGCCCCCCAAGCCCTGTCCCGCAAATTCCGGCGATTGCGCTAAAGATTATCATCTGTACCATATTTTCCTCTTTAATAATTAACCCTGTGGTTAGCCTTAACTAACTACTGAACAGGTTAGCGTATCCTAACTTGTTTGTCAAGAGGACGTATTGCCTTGCTGTTACGAAAAATATGCATTACTATATAATGAATTTTAAAGGGAAATTTTATTGGGTATTCATCAATCGGCGGAGAACTATCTTGAGACAATCCTTGTTTTGAGCAAGAGGGGGGGGCAAGTCCGTTCTATTGATATTGTTAATGAACTTGATTTTTCAAAGCCGAGTGTGAGTGTTGCCATGAAAAACCTGCGGGAAAGCGGTTATATTGAAATTGACCAGGATGGCAGTATTACCCTGACACCGGGCGGGAAAAAAATCGCGGGTGCCATGTATGAAAGGCATGTTGCCATTTCTGACTGGCTTATTCATTTGGGTGTAGATCCAAAAACGGCAATTCAGGATGCCTGCAAAATGGAACACGATATGAGCGAAAAAAGTTTTACGGCGATCAAGAAGCATATAGAAGCCTGGAAACTTAATACTTCTAACCAAAAGGGTATTGATTATAAAGAGAAGTAAATCTTTTCACTCTTTTACTTTTTTCACATAAATCCCGGATAGTACCGGCAGAAAAATAATTTGTAAAATAATCGCAATTAAACCCGGTCCCCATACCATTTGAATAAATTGCCAAACAGGAATAGTTAATTGTCCGGTTAATGAGAAAAGGGCTAAATAAATAATTTTTCCGGCAATTAAACCAAGTGCCAGTGAGCAAAACCCGGTAATTTTATTTTTTAGCAAACCAGTAACAAACCCATATACTGCCAATTCCGGCAGTATTAATGGCAGCAGTGCCGGCAATGGCATTCCAGTAAGAAGAAAAGAAGTGATTGGGATTGTTAATCCTAAAAGTAATCCGGAAAATGGCCCATACGTAAGGCCGGCGAAGAATACCATCCAGTGCATTGGTTGTGCAACAAGATAATTTAATCCAAGCCTGTGGGTAATGGGTGGAATTATCATAGCAAGAAAAAGAAAAATACTTTGTCCCAGTATTGCTTTTTTTGTTTTCATGGATAATTGTTTGTACGCAATGTCGTTAATAATACCAGCGGCGATCATGGAATATCCTTTTGTTTTGATTTCTTTTAATACTACTTATTCTTTTTATTTTGTCAATGCATATAAAAAAATTTTTACTTTAACACTACTTCTGTCCTGCCAAAACCGCCGAGTTCCGGGCGGGAAAAAGCGTAATCCGATACGGCAGGATCGTTCCGTAAATATTCCTGAACCCCTTTTTGCAAAATGCCGTCGCCTTTGCCGTGGACAACGGAAAATTCCCGTAAGCCTGCAAGGACTGCCGCATCGATCTGGCGGCGCAGGGCATCAAGTGCCTCATCCAGATGCATCCCCAATAGGTTGATTTCAAATTTGGGTACGTTATCTGTACCGGCAAGTTCGGCAGCCCATCCCACGGTTTTGGAAGCGGATTGTCCCGGTGCAGTTTTGGCAGTTCCCAAAACGGGGGTTAACTGTTTTTCGGGGAAACTCATCCGGACCGATCCAATTTCGACGATCCAATAGCGGCCAGTTTCTTTCTTTGCAGGTTTTTTATTGTCACGGCGTATTACCATGCCCCGTTTCCCGGATGGGCCTGCTATAACTTCCATGCCTTGTTCAATGGCTGCCATTTCGTCGAGCGCCGCTTGCGAAGCCAGTGCCGTTTGCGAAGCTAGCGCCGTTTGCGAAGCCAGTGCGTTTTCTTCCGCTTCCAGTACCGCATCCATGGCTGCCGAGCGTGTTTCCAGATCGCGGATAAAGGCTTTTACTTTAACTGTTTTTTCCCGGCTCAGTTCCCCTTCGCGGATTTCCCTTACAAGGTTCTCTAGCCCCTTCCTGCTCTCCGAAAGGAAACGGCGGAATTCCGATGCGCCTTCCTGTTTTAAAAAAAGTTCTTTTTGACGGAGTGAAAGGGCTTTTAAATCTGCCTCGCGGCGATCCTCGCGGAGCCTTTCTTTTTCTTTTTTTGCCGTCTGCGATGCATTGTCCAGTTCGCGGTGTTTTTCCTTTAACCCTGTAATAAGGGCAGAAACATCGGAACGCTCATTGTCCAGGTAGCCGCGTGCTTTTTCGACCAGTGCCGGGGGGAAACCGTTCCGGGCGGCAATGTCAAGAGCCCTGCTTTCGCCGGGTATGCCCATGATAATGCGGTAGGTGGGCGAAAGGGTGCGGCTGTCAAATTCGACCGAAGCGTTCTCCACCCCTTCGCGGCTGTAGCCGTAATTTTTTAACATGCCGTGATGTGTTGTCAGCACCACGGTACTTTTTGTTTCCACAAAGTGATCGAGTATGGCCATGGCAATGGCGCTGCCTTCCTCGGGGTCTGTCCCGGCGCCCAGTTCGTCGAGCAGTACGAGTGATTGCGGCGTAGCTTCTGTAATAATCCCGGCGATGTTAATCATGTGTGCGGAAAATGTAGAAAGCGACTGGCTTAGGGACTGCTCGTCGCCTATGTCCGCATAGACCGCGTCAAAAACCGGCAGCGCCGCATCCGCTGCAGGAAGCGCCAGACCCGCCTGGTTCATTAGGGCAAAAAGGCCGATGGTTTTAAGCGTTACTGTCTTGCCTCCCGTATTGGGCCCTGTTATTACAGCCATCCTTGTAGTGGCATCGAGTGCAATGTCTATGGGGACGGCATTTTTTCCCAGGAGGGGGTGGCGTGCCTGCTTTAGTGCCAAAATAGGCTGTTCCCTGGCAAAGCAGCATCCCGGTTTTGCTGTGGAGGTTTCCAGCGAATAACGCGCCCTGGCACGAAGGGTTTCCAGGTATATAATGCAGCGGTGAAAATCTTCGATCATTGAGCGATGCCCTGCAAGTTCAGAGCTAAGTTCGCGGAGGAGCCGCCGTATTTCCGCTTCGAGGTTTGCCTTTTCTATTAATATCTGGTTGTTTTTTTCTACCGATTCTTCCGGTTCTACAAAAATTGTCTGTCCAGTTGCGGATACTTCGTGGACTATGCCCTTAATGCGGCTGCGGAAATTTGCCTTTACCGCCAGCACCAGCCTGCCGTCGCGCTGGGAAGGCAGGTCCGACTGCAGCATACGGCGGGTAGCGTCGTCGGCGCCAAAACGGGCTGCGATATGTTCCAGTTCCTTGTTTAAATCAAGGATACGTCGGCGGATTTTTTTTATTTCGGGAAGATCCCGCACCGCCCCGTCTTTGCCGATTATGCGGAAAATTGCCGCAGTTAACAAAGAGCAGTCGGGCGCCGATTCTGCCAATGCCTTAAGCCCATCGTTGTTCTGTTCAATGCCGTTTACGATAAATAGCTGGAGCTCTCTGCCCCGCTCAAGAAAAAGCCCCAGGGCCAGGACTTCGTCTGCGCCCAGCACAATGCCTTCTACGGCAAGGCGGGGCAGCAAAAACCCGGTTTCGGGGAGCTCCGCTTCTTCGAAGCGCTGGTGTTTTTCCCGGGCGTTGCTGCTTATTAATTCACAAAATGATGCGACGAGTTTTTTCCGCTCCCTAACCTTGTCCGGGTCAAAAAGCGGAGTATCCCCCCGTATAAGACGGGCCGCTTCGGCGCTAAGGGCGCAATTGGCAGCCGCTTCCCTTATACGGTCAAATTCCAGCAGCCCGAGTGTTTTTATGGCCTGGGGCGATGCAGATTCAGAGTTCGTCAAGTTCGTCTCCAATCCGTAAAAAACTTTCGTAGCGGTCTTTGTGGATCAAACCTTTTTCTGTTGCTTCAATAATTTTACAGCCTTTTTCGCTGCGGTGGGAACATGAAAGGCCAAAGGTACACTGCCCCGAAAATCCGGCAAATTCCTTCATATAAAGGATAAGGTCTTCCATCTTGACGCCATCGGGAACCATGCGCCGAATCCCCGGCGTGTCAATAATGAAAGTGTCTTCCCCCGGTGCGAAAAATGGCTCGCAGAGCTTTAGCATTACCGACATGGAGGTGGTATGGGTCCCCCTGTCGTATTTTTCGTTTAGCTCCCCTGTTTTCATGGAAAGCCCCGGGGAAAGAATGTTAATTAGGCTTGTTTTCCCAACCCCCGACTGTCCCATAAGGGCAGAAGTTTTCCCGGATAAGAGGCTGCGCAGTTCATCCATGCCGCATCCGGTTTTAACGGAAATATAAAGTACTGTATAGCCAATGCGCCGGTAATCCAGGAACCGCTCCTTTATTTCGGTATTGCCGTTAAACAGATCCCATTTGTTGCAGAGGATCACCGGGGTAATGGAATTTGCTTCTGCCTGGACGAGGAGCCGGTCGAGGAAACGGGGGCGGAAAGGCGGCGATGCCGGGCTTGTCATGCAAAGCGCAAGGTCTATGTTGGCGGCGAGGATCTGGGGTTTTTGGCCTTTTTGGTTAAAGCGTGTAAGCTTATTGCGCCGCTCTTCCGCAGATGTAATAAGGGCCTTTCCGGGGTGAAGGGGGTCCGCTTCGATACTTACCCTGTCTCCCGGCGCAAGGGGGTTATAGTAATCATCCATACCCTTAAGGATTTTCCCCTTTATCCGGCATTCAATGGGCGCATCATTTTCGATTGTTTTTTCTTTGGTTGTATCTGTTTTGGTTATTTTATTATTAAGCGGGACTGCATAAAAAATATTCCGGGAGCCCCGCAGTACAAGCGCTTTCACCCGTCGTTAAAAAGGCTGTTAAAAGCCGATTTCGCATCGGCTTCCTTTGAACGGGATTTTTGTTCGCCGGAAGAAGCCAGGCGGAATTTGGGATCCAGGGAAAACCAGTCGCAAAAATTGCCCCGCTCCTTGTCGGCAGGTTTCTCGGCATTCGGTTCGGAACAGTCGCCGCGGGAACCAGGCAGGTAAAACCGGCAGTGGCGGCACGAACGCAGATCTTTCCCGCAGGAACAGCGCATACTCCGCCCAATAGGATCGCTGTCTGTTATTGGTTCCCCGCAGTACCAGCACATAACTGTATTATATATAAAAATATGCAGGAAACGAAAGAGGGTTGCAGTGGAACATTTACTTGACAAAAGGAATTAAGTACCGATACTATATCTATATAGGCAACCGGGTTAGGATAAGAGATGTAATAGAGCTATTGGCAAAGATAGCAACGATTATTCTTGCGGTTGCGACAATATATCAGTGTATCAGGGGAACAATATGAGAATTTTTCTTGGTATTTTAAGCGTTTTTGTAATTGGTTACAGTATATTCAGCATTATCACAAAAATAAAAGAAATCAAAAGCCGATAGGGCAGACCTGTCAAAAAAGAGTCGCCTTATTCCTGGGTCGCCTTGACCAGAGAGGCATAGTCTACTACCATTAGGTTATGTTCACGCTCCGCCCCTGCGCCGCCGCCTGCGGGAGGGCAGCAATATCCGGTTCGCACCTTTGTGCCGTCCATGCGGCATCGCCGGAAGAAGAAGCCCGCCGCATTGGCGCATTTATTCTGGAAGAGAGCGATATTAAGGATTTAAACGCACCGGGCTTAAATTTTATAAGTACCGATTTTTCCAACAGGACATTTTACGGCTGTAATTTTATGGGTTCCTCTTTTTCCATGTGCCTTTTTACAGGTTCAACAATGCGGATGTGTTTTTTTGACAGCGCCGCTTTCGAAAACTGCGATTTTTCCGGTGGCGACCTGCAATTCATTTCTTTTGCAGGTTCAGCAATAGTTAACTGTACCTTCGAAAATTCCGAACTAATTCACCTTAATTACAGCGGCACAACGATCATAGATACTACTTTTAACGATTCGAATTTATACAACTCGCGTTTTATTAATGCAGAAATTAAAAACAGCGATTTTATAGACTGCAATATTAAAAAAGTGTTTTTTATTAACGCCCGCCAGGACGGTGTTTCTTTTAAATCATCCAATACTGCCGAAGCGGTATTTACACAGGAAGAAATGTGAAAATCTTTATACAGTATTGTTCGTTTGGGTTCAGTAATTGCTATGTTTTGGGTACAGACATAGAAGCTGCAGATTCCCCCCGCGATGCTGTTATTGTGGATCCCGGCAGCATTGAAACGGCATTGCTTGGGTTTATTGAAAGTAACGAATATAACCTGCAGGGAATCCTGATTACCCATGATCATGTTAATCATGTACATGGTTTGCGAACTTTAAAAAGAATCTACGATACAAAAATATTTGCGGTTAACCCAATTGTGCAGAGCCATAAAACAAATGTTATCCGGGATGGGGATACAATTAAACTTGGTGCAATTACCGTATCGGTTATTACCGTTCCGGGGCATTCTTCCGATTCTGCAATATTCCGGATTAATAAAACACTTTTTACCGGGGACACAATTACAGCAGGCTTATTGGGGACTACAATTTCTTCGTATGGAAAGACAAAACAAATGGACGGCCTTAGAAGCAAGGTACTCTCTTTGCCGGGTAATTATGTAGTGCTTCCGGGGCATGGGCCGCCTTCTACACTGGATTCGGAGCGACATTACAATGCCGGTATTCAATACTACGAAGAGAATAAAAACAAACGTCAGCAATACCAGGTTAAATTCGGTTAAATGAAACTTTTTTAAAAACCAAAGTTTTGAAAAGCCTTAAATGGCAATTATATTGCGGGCAATAAGCTGCGCAATGCCGTATTTCCGTTCCATGGTTAATTCTTCGTTTTCCCGTAAAAAAGTTTCCAGTAATGCAGAAAACGAATCGGGCAGTACCGGGAGCTCCAGCACCTGTTTGTAATAAGCCCTGTGGGACGGTTCAAAACGTCGGTTTATGCAAAATATGGCAAGGCAGGCGTTTTTAATAAAGAGGGCAGATGATATTAAATAGAAAAAATCATCGTTATTGATCATTGCCGCCCCCAGATCGCTTAATGAATGTTCCATCTTTGATTGAACTTCGTCCCGCATAAGGCGCCAGAATTCATTGTTAAGGTTTAGCAGCTTTTTTTTGATTATTTCTATCCAGCCGGTTCTGGAAAACAGTATTTCCCCGTATACCAGGCGGTAATAGCCATAAGTCCCGGAATCTTTTAACAGCCAAAAATCATCCTGCCGGGATTCTACAATGGCGGTTAGTTCCTCTATTTTTTTGGTGTTTTTAAATTCAAACCGTACCGGCATGTCTGCAATCAGGAAACGATCTTTTGCACCTCCTCCACTGCTTTCGAACAATGCGGTATCCGGGCCGTACATTTTTTTCCTTTTTTCCGGATCGGGTATTTTCCCGCTGTAGTATACATCAAGTATTAATGCAAAATAGGGGTCGAGCGTATCCGAGTCTGCGGTCTCGTTAAGCGAAATACATTCTACTTCGTCCCATTGCGAAAGCAGGGATACGAAGCGGTCTATAAGCTGTTTGGTCTTATATTTCATGATAATTAAGTATATCATTAGCGGGGAAAAATGGAAACCGTGAAATTTGCCGCCCTAGTCCCCCATCGCGACTGCCGTGCAGCTGTGGAAAAATACCGCCGTACATTATTTGCCAGGGGCTTTACCGGCGCTTTTGCCTTTCCTGCCGTTGCCCCTCTGGCTTTTTTGGGGCGCCCCCTTGATCCTGCGGAATTAAAAAATGCGGCGCTTAATTTAAGGGAAAATCTGGGCGAAAAAAAAATTTGCTGCTCCGGGTATTCCGGGTACAGCACCGGAAATGGTTCATCGGCAGGGCTCCGTTTTTTCGGCGTTACGCTGGATATGCCCCTGCTTGCTTTCCCCACGGGTGCTGTTTTGCGGCAGTGGGAAAACCCAATCCTTGCACCTGCGCTTGTTTTTCCGGAAGACGGCCCGGAACAGCTGCCTGTTACCGGTATGCCGGAACCGGAAAATTCTTTTCGCGCTGCGGCATTGGCAAACCTTGCATTTACATGGATGGGGAACCCTCTGGGCATAACCGGTAGCCATTCATTCACCTGGGATTTGGGCCCTCTTTTCTGGCTGCCCCGTTATTCGGGGAAAAAACCTTGAACGAATTGTTTCGCATTGAAGGCAACAGATTGCTGGTAAATGTCAAGGCAATCCCACAATCATCCAGGACGGAATTTGCCGGCGTTAAAGACAATGCGCTCCGGGTGCGTATTGCCGCAGCACCCGAGGATGGTAAGGCCAATACCGAGCTGATTGCTTTTTTGTCAAAATTTTTGGGTTGTGCCAAAAGGGAAATTATACTAAAATCGGGTGATCGGTCACGGTTAAAAGTTATAGCTTTGCCCGTGTCGGCCCGGCAGAAGCTGGAAAAAGTGTTTTTTGGTTATTAGTATTAGTTGTTATAAGGAGCAATAATTATGAGAACAAAACAGGTAAAAGTATTCTTTGTATTGATTTTCATTTTAATCGGCGGAATTTGTTTTGCCGCAGACCCGGCAGAAGGTTTTTGGATTAGTGTTGACGAAAAAACCGGCAAGGAAACAGCCGGCTGGGAAATCTTTGTGCGCGACGGCGTACTCTACGGCAGAATTCTTTCCGCCGCCGACGCCGATCAGAACACCAGGGCAGATCAATGCAAGGACTCCTATAAAGGATTCCCCACAGCCGGAAAAGTGTCGGATATGAAGATAATCGGCACAACCTGGATATTCGGCCTTGTCCCCGACGGCAAGCCCGGGCAGTGGAAGGGCGGAAATGTTATTGACCCGGGGGACGGCACCATGTACGGGTGCAAAATTACTTTCCATGCCGCAGACGGCAAAAAGTACCGGGTGGACACCCTGGAAATGCGCGGGACGGTGGGGCCATTTGGGCGGAGCCAATACTGGCGTAAAGCGACCGAGGCTCAGGCAAAAGCCATCAGGTAGAAGAGCCCAGCAGTTTTTGGTATAACGAATAATTTTCCCGGTCAAAGCAGACAAAGGTGATTTTGCCGATCCCCGGTGTATGCGGCAGGGTTTCCTTAACTGCCGCGACTGCGGCGGCGGCGGCTTTATCTTTGGGGTAACCGTATATTCCCGTGCTGACATTGGGAAAGGCGATACTCTTAAGCCCTTTTTCTTCCGCCAGGAGCAGGCATTTACGGTAACAGGCAGCCAGCAATTCACTTTCACCCTGCCCGCCGCCGCCCCAGACCGGGCCTACGGTGTGGATAACATATTTTGCCGGGAGTTTCCCCGCGCCGGTGATCACCGCGTCCCCTGTAGGGCAGGGGCCGCCGGGGGCATTGCGCCTTGCGGCGGCGATTTTACGGCATTCTTCCAGCAGTGCCGGCCCTGCCGCCCTGTGTATGGCGCCGTCCACCCCGCCGCCCCCCATAAGGCCGGAGTTTGCCGCATTGACAATGGCATCGGCTTTAAGGGCGGTTATGTCCCCCATGATAACTTCCATCTGCGGCATATTGGCTGCCTCCCTGTTCCTGTTTATAACCAGTAATTATAGTTTAAAACCCCTGTTTTTTTAAAGATTTTGTTGACAAACCCATATTCTGTGGTACATTTATTTAATCAATTTAATTAAATAATATTAAACATGGTTCGTTTTTGGAGGTTACTATGGCAAGGCCGGTTACTTTGGTTGGCGGGCAATGGGCGGATCTTTCTTTTGATGCTTTGTGCGGAAAAGTAAAATCCTTTGGGTATGACGGGATTGAACTGGCGACATGGGGCGATCAGATCGACCCAAAAAGGGCGGCAGAGGATACTGAATATGTTAAGGAACGTAAAAACACCCTGGCAAAGCATGGGTTAAATGCCTGGGCGATATCCGGGCATATGGCCGGACAATGTGTCGGCGATTTGTGGGACCCGCGGCTTGACGGTTTTGCACCCGCGGCCCTTGCAGGCCAGCCGGAAAAAATCAGGAAATGGGCAATCCAGGAGATGAGCTATATAGCCCGGGCGGCAAAAAATTTGGGCATTAAAATTGTTACCGGGTTTATGGGAAGCCCAATCTGGAAATACTGGTATTCATTCCCCCAGACATCGGAAAAAATGGTTGCCGACGGTTTTAAGGAGATTGTCGATCTCTGGACGCCGATTTTTGATGAATTCGACAAATGCGGCGTTAAATTTGCCCTGGAAGTCCACCCAACGGAAATTGCGTTCGACTACTACAGCGCTGAGCGGCTGCTTAAGGAATTTGACAACCGCGGGACGCTGGGCTTTAATTTTGATCCATCGCACCTTTTATGGCAGGGCGTTACGCCGCACATTTTCCTGCGGGATTTTGCCAGTAAAATTTATCATGTCCACATGAAAGATGCTTCTGTTACGCTGGACGGCAAGGCCGGTATCCTGGGTTCGCATATTACTTTCGGCGACACGCGGCGGGGCTGGAATTTCGTTTCTCCCGGGCACGGCGATGTGGACTTTGACAAGATAATCCGCGAACTGAACGCCATGAAATACGATGGCCCGCTTTCTGTCGAATGGGAAGATTCCGGTATGGAGCGGGAATACGGGGCGAGAGAAGCCTGCGAATTTGTAAGGAAGGTTGATTATACGCCTTCTACGGTTGCTTTTGACGATGCGTTAAAACAGTAAAAGGGCCTTAATGCATGAGGGTTGTTGAAGGGAAAAACCTGGAAGATATCCAGAAAATGAACCGCGATCTGTTGGTTCGTCACCTTATCAACGGCGAGGTTACTTCCCGGATTGCATTGGCCAAAAAAAGCAACCTGAAACAGGCGACAATAAGCAACATTGTAAATGACTTTATCGAATGGGGGCTTGTTGCCGAAACCAGTTTAATTAACAACGGCATCGGCAGGCCGATTAAAGGCATACGTTTTTGTACCGAAAACTTCTGGGTTATCGCCGTCCGGCTTTCCCGCAATTATGTACAGATAGCCGTAATGGACCTTGCCGGCAATTTTGCCGATACCAGAAAATACCCGGTGGATCATACCGTCGATCTTTCCATTATAATTAACAACCTTGCATTGGCGCTTAAAAATGTTATAAGGATCCATAAGGAAAAATATTTTTGGGGTATAAGCATTGCGATGCCGGGCCCATGGATAAGCAGCGACAAAAAGCTTGCGTTTTTTACCGAGTTCAGCAAATGGCAGAACCTGGATATTGAGGAGATAATCAAAAAAAAGACCGGCTTGCAGGTGTTTATCGATCACGACACAAACATTGCTTTAATGGCAGAGAGCAGGTTTCATTCCTGGGCATTTAACAAACAGCTTGTTTTGCTGGTTTCCCTGGGGCAGGGGATTGGGGGCGCCATATTCAGCAACGGTGAAATTCTGCGGGGGAGTATTGGTATTGCCGGTGAAATTGGCCATATAAGCATCGACATGGACGGAATACCGTGCGAGTGCGGGAATACAGGCTGCCTTGAACGTTATGTGGGGACTTTAAGCATTGTCAAAAATGTCCATTCCCGCATAGGCAAAAAAAAATCTTTATTAAACAGGAATTCCGGTATTGATGATATTATTGCAGCCTATAAATTAAAGGACCCGGTTGCCGTTTCCTGCATAAACGAGTCGGCCAAACTGATAGGCTATGCCCTGGTAAGCATTTCCAATGTACTTAATCCGGGTATTATTGTGCTTGGCGACGAGCTTTCTGCGGCTGGGGAGCCGTTCCTTAAAGAAGTAAAAAAAGCTTTTAATTCGCGGGCATCTGTCGTTGCAAGGAAGAATACCGAAATTTCGTTCAGCGATATAAAGGAAAACCCGTACCTTCTGGGAGGCTTACAGGTTGTAATAAACGGCTGCCTGGCAATACCGGATTTTTTTAATAACGTTAAAAAGCAAAGGAAGGAATTATGAGTTATACAGAAAAGATTGACAGTTATCTTGCACTGCTTACGGAGACGATAAAAAAACTTGATCGCAGCGAAATTGAAAAAGCGATTATCTGCCTTAAAAACGCCAGGGACACAGGGCGCTTTATCTATTCCATGGGCAATGGCGGGAGCGCGGCAACTGCATCGCATTATGCCGGGGATTTTAACAAGGGCTTAAGCCTGGGCAGGAAAAAACGTTTTAAATTTCTTGCCCTGAACGACAATCTGCCGACAATACTAAGCCTTGCGAATGATGTGTCCTATGAATCAATATTTGTTGAGCAGTTAAAAAACTTTTTACAGAGCGGCGATGTTATTGTGGCAATTTCCGGTTCCGGTAACTCTGCGAATATTATTAACGGCGTAACATGGGCAAAGGAACACGGCGGCATTGTTATAGGGCTTACCGGTTTTTCCGGTGGGAAGCTCTTTGAGTTAAGCGATATTCACCTTCATGTACCCATAGACAATATGCAGATTGTGGAAGACCTGCATATGGTCTTTGATCATTTGATGATGAGTATTATGTACGGAGAAACAGAGTAATGCCAATCCCGATACTCACGCTGACAGGGATTTCCAAAATGTTTCCCGGTGTGCGTGCACTGGATAATGTTGATTTTGAACTCCTCCCGGGCGAGGTTCACGGGATCTGCGGCGAAAACGGTGCAGGGAAGTCAACACTTATAAAAATACTGTCCGGGGCGTACAGGCCGGACGGAGGGGAAATTGTTTTCGAAGGGGAAACCCTGCACAGCCTTACCCCGGTAACAGCCTTTGATTTGGGGATCCACACCATCTACCAGGAAAACACCCTTATTCCGTACCTTACGGTTGCAGAAAACCTGCATGTTGGCCAGGAACCGTTAAAGGGTTTTCTTGTTGACTGGAAGACAATGTACAGCGAAACGGAAAACACCATAGAACGGCTTAAAATCAATATTGACCCAAAATCGCTGTGTGTTAATCTGGGGATTGCCGAACAGCAGGCTGTGCAGATTGCAAAAGCCCTTATGCGAAACTGCAAAGTTATTGTAATGGATGAGCCAACCTCGTCGTTCGGGAAAGCAGAGATAGACAACCTGTTCAGAATTATAAGAATGCTGCGCGAAAAAGGGAAAAGCATTATCTATATTTCGCACCATCTTGATGAGGTATTTGAAATTGCAGACAGGATTACCGTACTGCGCGACGGAAAGCATATAAGGACTTTTAATGCAAAAGAGGTAGACAAGGTTACGCTTATCGACAACATGGTGGGGCGCAGCCTGAGCGGGGTTTACGAGAAAGACGGGATTACCGTGGGCGAAGAAGCGTTCCGTGTCGAAGGTTTAAGCCGCGGGAACGTTGTTAAGGATGTATCCTTTTCCGCCCGGCGCGGGGAAATCCTGGGTATTTACGGGATAGTCGGCGCAGGCAGGACGGAGCTTGCAAGGCTAATCTTTGGCGTGGATAAAAAAACTTCGGGAAAAGTGTTTATTAACGGCAAGGATGTTACCCCAAAGACGCCGGAGGAAGCAATAAAGGCAGGGCTTGCTTTTATTACGGAAGACAGGCGAAAAAGCGGGCTTATCCTGATACAAAGCATAGAAAACAATATTGTACTGCCGTTCCTGAGGCAATTAAAAGGTTTCTTTGTAATGCCAAAAAACGTAGAGACGCTGGGAAGGCGCATGATGGGGGAATTGAAGATAAAAGCGCCGTCGGGAAGGACAGTGGTGGAAAACCTGTCGGGCGGCAATCAGCAGAAGGTGGTTGTTGCCAAATGGCTTAATGCAGACGCCGATGTTTATATCTTTGACGAGCCGACACGCGGCATCGATGTTGCCGCAAAAAAGGAACTGTACAACATCTGCATAGACCTTATTAAACAAAACAGGACAATAATATTTATTACTTCCGATATGGAAGAACTTTTGTCGATGAGCGACAGGGTTCTTGTTATGCGGGACGGCAGAATTGCCGCAGAAATACAAAAAAGCGATATTACCCAAAGCAGTGTGCTTTTTGAGGCGATAGGAGGAGAAAAAATTGGCTAATTCCCTGAACTATAAAAATTTGCTGCGAAACCAGAACTTTATCCTTCTTGTAATGATTCTGGTAATCATGTTTCTGGTTAGTCTTATAGCCCCGCGCTTTATGACAACCAGCAACATGATCAACCTGTTCCAGACAGTTTCGCTTACCGGCATTATGGCAATCGGGATGTCGATGGTAATCATTACAGGTAACATTGACCTTTCGGTTGCTTACATGGTTTCGTTTGTCGCATGCCTTACGGCTACCCTGCTGCGGCTTAAAGTGCTGAACGATTATACCGCGCTCCCTTTTGGGCTTTTCCTGGGAATACTGTGCGGTGTTATCAACGGGGTACTGGTGGCAAAAACCAAAGCCGAGGCCTTTATACTTACACTCGCCACGATGTGTATTTACGAAGGGTCGGCGCTTGTCGCTGCGAACGGGAATGTGGTAACCATTGGGACCATGTTTTCCTGGTTCGGGACAATCCGCTTTGGCCGTATACCTATACAAACGGTAATATTTATTGTTTTTGCCTTAATTGCGTCTTTTATTATGCGATACACAAAATTCGGGCGAAGGGTGTATTCAATAGGGGGGAATGCAGAAGCCGCATTCCTTGCCGGCATTAATGTAAACCGTTATAAATTTTTTGTTTATTCGATAAACGGTTTCCTCTGCGGTGTTACGGCGATGCTGGTACTTTCTAAACTTTCGGCGGCTAATTTTAACATGGCGTCCGGCTATGAAATGGAATCGATAACTGCCTGCGTCGTGGGGGGTGTCTCGCTTTCCGGCGGCAGGGGGAATACAATAGGTACATTTTTGGGCGTTATGCTGATAGGGGTTATTTCCAACGCCCTTAATTTGATGATGGTCCCGATCTTTTACCACCGGATTATTATCGGCGTAGTACTCCTGATTGCAGTTATACTCAGGGCCGGTAAATTAACAAATGGCGAATAATTAAAAGATGGGTTTTACAAAGACGGGATAAAGCATTCCGCCTTTGATAAAATATTTAAATTACTAGGAGGAAAAAAAATGAAGAAGTGCTTTACAAGCATTGTCGTGGTATTGCTCCTGCTTGCGTGTCTTGCAGGGTGCGGCGGTTCCAAGGGCAAAGACGAAGTGCCCGGGAATTCAAAAGTACGGGGAAAGACGATTGGACTTGTCATCCCCGGGCCGGATGTTTATTATAACTTCTCCAAGGGTGGTGTTAAGTGGGCTGTCGAGGCTTCCGGTAACATTTACACAGAACGGAATTCCGAGTACAACACCATCAAGGAAGTCCAGAATGTGGAAAACCTTATCGCTGCCGGTGTTGATGCAATCATCATTATGACCACCAACGATGACAGCGGCCAAAAAGCGGCGCAGGTTGCCAATGAAGCAAAGGTGCCTATCTTCCTTATGGACTGCTCGATTGCAGACGGTCCCGGTAAACCCCAGGGCCAGGCGGAATTTAATCAGATCGAAGTCGGGGCTTCCGTCGGCAGGTATATCGTTCAGAATAAAGTCGGGCTGCCCGGGGGCAGGTACCTGATACTCGGCGGTGTTGCCGGGCAATCGGGAACCCAGGGGCAAATCCAGGGCTTCCAGCAGGAAATGGCAAAAGATTCTTCTTATAAAATGTTAGGCGAAATACAATACGCTGACTGGGACAGGAAGAAGGGCGAGGATGTTATGCGCAACTACCTTGTTATGTACGACAAGATTGACGTTATGTACATTATGAACGAGGAAATGGCGTACGGCGCAGTGACGGCGATCAGCGAAGCAGGCAGGAAGGATGAAATTGCCATTGTTACTGCCAACGGATCTGCGGTTGGTAAAGAATTACTGCTGAACAATAGTATCAGGGCGACATCCGGGTGGTCCCCGGCCGAAACCGGTATTCTGATTGTTATAAAATGCCTTGAATACCTTAACGGCACACCCGAAGCATTGCGTACTGAATGCCCGATTGGTATTTTTACCCTCGATAACATCAACGATTATCCGGACTGGGAAGTACCAGGAACAGCAAAAGTTTACGAACCCATTTTAAAACAGAAGGGTTACTGGAACTAACTTTTTTCCGGCCGTGTAGAGCTTTCCGGCGGCACGGCCGGCGTTTATTTGGAGAAGAAAAATGAAAACAGGTATAGACAGTTACTGCTTCCACCGGTTTTTCGGAGAGGTTTATGACGGGCAGGATAAACCCGCCAAAAACCTTACTGTAGAAGAACTTATTGCCCGGGCGAAACAGATAGACGTAGACGGAATTTCTTTTGAAAGCTGTTTTCTGCCTTCCGACGAAGATTCCTTTTTTGCCGATCTTGGCTCTGAACTGGACAGGCAGGGCCTGGACAGGGTACTTGCCTGGGGACACCCCAACGGGCTTGAACGGGGTAAAAACCCGGAAGCGCTTGACGATCTGATCCGTTACATTTCCAAAGCAGTAAAGATGAAGGCGAAAGTTATGCGGATTACCGCGTCGTGCCATCTTTGGCGGTTTGAGGATCACCAGGAGCAGATAAAAGCGGTCCTCCCCATGCTTAAAAAAGCGGTTAAAATCGCCGAAGACCAGGGCGTAAAACTTGCAATGGAAAACCACATGGATTTTACCGCCCCGGAAATAAAGAGCATTATTGACCAGCTTGGATCGCCCAACTTCGGCGTTACCTTCGATTCGGGGAATTTTTTCCGTATGCTGCAGGATCCGGTAGAAGCCATGGAAATTCTTGGGCCTTATGTATTTGCAACGCATCTTAAAGACCTTGCCGTCGATACAAACTGGAAAGTATCGGACTGGTGCTTCTTTTCCGGTGTTCCCGTTAACTGGGGGATCCTGGATAATGCCAAACTTGCGGCGATTCTACAGCGTTGTAATTACCAGGGAATGCTCTGTGTCGAAATTGACCAGCCCCACAGCCAGTGGAAAGGCCTGGAAGACGCAGCGGTCGGGATAAGCGCATACGAATTGCGCAAAATTGCCAATCAGTTTAAATAACCCGGGAGAAAAAGATGAGGGACCAGTCGGCTTACGGCGAATCAACAAGAAAGTGGAACCTGACAGATTTTGAGATTTCTGACAGCGACACTTTGGTTTTAAGGGATTTGGCAAAACAGATTGCCGAAGCCGCTGCCCGCCCGGAACAAAAAGAACGCGCTGTTTTATGGGAAAAACACAACCGCCTGGAAACGACCCGCCCGCTTGTCTTTTGCGATCCGGAAAACGGCTGGAACGAACTTATCCCCGATTCCGTTATGCGCTGCCGCGGGGAGCTTGCCGCAATATGGGAAAACCGTTTAAGGAAAGACCTCTATTGGGCGAACGAAATGGGCGACGATAAGGTAACAGACAATTTTTTCTATGTTTATTATGTCTACACCGATTCGGGATGGGGCATACCGACCAGGCTTATCCGCAGCGAAGAGCTTGGTTCCTATACCTGGAAACCCGGCCTGGAAAGCTACGACATGATCGATCAGCTTCATTACCCGGAAATTACCGTTGATTACGAAACGACGGATAAAATAAAAAAGATTGCAGAATATGTTTTTGACGGTATCCTGAATGTGGAGCTTCGCGGGCAATGGTGGTGGTCGATAAACCCGACGAACGATCTGGTCTATTTGCGGGGAATCGAACAGCTAATGCTGGATTTTATTGATTACCCCGATGAGCTGCACCGGGTAATGGCTTTTCTGCGCGATGGGTATCTCCATAAACTGGATTTTCTGCAAAAAAACAACCTTTTAAGCCGGAACGACGGCAATATTTATGTCGGATCGGGCGGCTTTGGCTTTACCGGTGAACTGCCTTCGCAGGGTTTTAACGGCAATGTCCGCCTGTGCGATATGTGGGGCTTTTCCGAAAGCCAGGAAACAACCTATATTTCCCCGGAAATGTTCGGGGAATTTGTATTTGAATACCAGCTCCCTATAATGGCGCCGTTTGGCCTGAGTTGTTACGGCTGCTGTGAACCGATGGATCTGCGGATAGAAATCGTTAAAAAGGCGAGCAATTTACGGCGTGTTTCTGTTTCTCCCTGGGCCCACCGGGAAAAAATGCGCGATGCACTGGGGGCCGCTTATATTTATTCCTACAAACCGACACCGGCGGATATTGCAAGGCCACGCTGCGATTTTGAAAGGATTAGGAAAGAATTGCGGGAAACGCTGGCAATTGCCAAAGACTGCCGGCTGGAAATTATTATGAAAGATAACCATACCCTGGGTAATAACCCGGACAATGCAAAGACATGGTGTAAAATTGCCAAAGAAGAAGCCATGCAGCTTTAAGGAGTGTAATATGAAAACAATTAAAATCGGGATGATGGGAACGGGCTTTATGGGAAAAGCCCATTCGAATGCTTTTCTTAGCATACCGTTTATGTTTTACCCGCGCAGCTACGAACTTGAATGTACCGGGATTTGTGCCAGTTCACCTGAGTCTGCGTCGCGCGGTGCGGAACGGTACTCGTTTAAAAAAACCTACAATAATTATTCCCAAATGCTTGCCGATCCGGAAATCGATGTTTTCGATAATGCCGGCCCGGATCCATTGCATTACAAGCCGGTTATGGAGGCGATAAAATACGGCAAGCATATTTACTGCGAAAAACCGCTGGCTGTAACAAGCGCCGAAGCGAAGGAAATGTTTACTGCCGCAGAAGCTGCCGGCATTATCCACATGACAGGTTTTAATTACCGTTTCTTCCCGGCGAATGTTCTTGCAAAAAAACTAATTACCGAAGGGGCTATTGGAAAAATCCTCCATACCCGCTTTTTATATGACCAGCCATACGGGGCTTCCGATAAACTTGCTGCCGAGGATCTGTGGTATAACAATGTCGGCAAAGCAGACGGCGTAGGCCAGGCGATTGGCACCCATGTTGTTGATATGGCGCGTTTTCTGGTTGGCGAGATTGTTTCCCTTTCCGGTGTGTCAAAAATATACCGTCCCGAGCGCCCTTCGCGCAGCGGCAGTCCGGTAAAAATTGTCGGCGAAGAAAGTTCGCTTTCCCATGTTGATTTTGACAATGGCGCTACAGGGACCATAGAAAGCACCCAGATGGCAAGCGGGATGCCGAATAACCTAAGGTACGAAATATTCGGGTCAAAGGGGAGCCTTATGTTTACCCTGGAAAAACCGAGTTATCTGCGGGTATACCTGGAAGATACAACGGTTAAGGAAGTTGCGGGCTTTACCGACGTAAGCGTAACCGACGCTGGCCTTGGCCACCCCTACAGCGATGTATTCTGGCCCAAGGGCCATAATGTTGGGTGGGAACACGGGCATATTGCCGCCCTTGCCCACTTTTTTGATTGTGTAACAAAGAAAAAAGCTGTAAACCCTTTGGGGGCGACATTCTTTGACGGCTATGCAGCGGAAAAGGTAATTGAAACAATCAAGCAATCTTCCGTGGAAGGCAAGCGTCTGGATATTGTTCTGTAATTTTGGTCTTAATAAAAAGAAAGGGCAGGTTTACATGGCAAATTTAAACATTCTGGCAATCGATATCGGAGGGTCGAAAATTCTGGCCGGAGTTGTGGACAGCTTGGGCGAAGTCCGGGGCGAAAAGAAAATTATACTTGAAAAACCGGAAGAAGCTTCGCTGCTTAGGGATATTTTTTCGCTCTGTGATTCTTTTTTGGAAGGTTTTGAAATCCATGCTATTGGCCTTAGTATTCCCGGTATTGTCGATGCCAAAAACGGCGTCTGGCTGGAAGCTGTTTTCTCCAAGGTGCAGAATTTTCCGCTGGGCACAATACTTGCAGAAAAATACAAACTTCCCGTGTTTCTGGAAAACGATGCCAATAATTCGGCCTTTGGCGAAAGAATTTTTGGTTTTGCAAAAGATTGCGGAGACTTTATCTGGCTTACGGTAAGCAACGGGTGCGGCGCAGGTATTTTTCTAGACGGAAAACTCTTTACGGGCTTTGGCGGGCATGCGGGTGAACTGGGGCATATATGCGTAACCGGAGAGGATTTTACCTGCCCCTGCGGCAACAGGGGCTGCCTGGAAGCATCGGCGGCAGGACCGGGGATTTCGCGCCGGTATAAAGCGCTTACAGGCGAAGATCTTTCTGCAAAGGAAATCGCCGCAAGGGCAAGATCGGGAGATATACATGCGGTTGCGGTATATAACAAAACAGGGGAATATATAGGTACAGCAATTGCTGCCGCCGTGAATGTTATTAATGTCCCCCTGGTTGTTGTCGGCGGCGGTATTTCCATGGATTACGATCTTTTCTGCGGGGAAATGGAAAAAACTGTCCAAAAAAAGATTTACCAGACTGCCAATAAAAACCTTTTAATAAAACGTACACGGCTCGGTTACCATGCTTCGCTTCTGGGGGCGGCAGCAAATTGTTTGTATCAGATGCAATCCGCGCCGGGGGCTTGCTGATTAATCAGCCGGCGCGTATTTTATCAGTCGCTGCGTATTTCATCAAAAAGGGCAAAAATGTTTTCTACCGGCGTATCTGCCTGCAAAAGATGGGAGGAACTGCAAATATAGCCTGTATTCCCGAATGCAGCCTTATAGCGGGCAACTTCGTCCCGTACATCCTGCGGCTTCCCTTTTACCAGCACGCCCTGGACATCTATGCCGCCGTGAAAACAGAGTTTTTTGCCGAATTCGCGCGAAAGCACTTCCGGCTGCATGGACGGTGTACAGGGCTGGATTGGATCGAGTATATCTACACCCGCCTCGATTAAGTCTGGAATAAAGGCATGGATCATCCCGCAGGAATGGTAGAAGAAATACGCGCCCAGCTCGTGAATCGCATCTGCAATGCGCCTGATATAGGGAAGCACAAACTCGCGCATCATTTCCAGGGAAATAAACGGCGACTGCTGGCCTCCAAGATCGGAATAAATTAAAAAAATATCGATTTGGCCGCCGCTTGCTTTAAATGCGCGGCGGTAATCCTCGACATAGAAACCGGTAAACACGTCGCATATGTAATGGCAGAACTCCGGGTTTAACGCCATGTCCTCGAAAAAAGCAGCCATACCGCGTACCAGGCTTGGCCGCTGCCAGACATCGCCGTGGCCATACATTATTGCCCGCCCTTTATGCTTGCCGCATAAATCTGCAAGATCAGAATAATCGAAGTCGTCGTTTTTTGGCCAGGCAAAGTCTTTTATTTCCTTAAGCGTCGCTGCCTTGGAAAGGGCCCCGTCCATGTCCTCACGCACAGGGCCGAACTCGCTGGGCTTATAAATATAACGCTCGCCCCAATAATTCTGATAAAACCCGCCCATGTTTTTTTCCGGGGGGGTAATTGCATTAATATGGCGTATATCCGGATTCAGTGCGTCCATCAGTTCGTCCGTATTTTTATACGGTGTTGAACGGAACAGTTTTTCCAGTGTTACATCTTCTGCGCGAAAATTATATGGCGTCCTGTCTACTGCCTGCCTCTTTATTGTACCAATAACCCTTTCTCTTGAATTCATAATTAAAATCGTAACCTACTACTGCCAATCCGTCAATAAAAAATTAAAACATTGACAATTTTTGTGTTCAATATTATAATTGATCCGCAGGATGGGTATCCTATCCCCATTTTTGAAGCGCAGGCTTCAAATTTTTTTTAAAACCCAAGGAGGAAACGGTTTATGAGGAAAATTTTAACGGTCATGTTGGTGCTGGTATTGGCTTTTGCAATCATCGGCTGCGGCGGGTCTTCGGGATCCAAGGGCCCGGCGGTTCAAAAGACCAGCGGTTTTAAAGTTGCATCCATCAACTGGACCAATGCACACGGGTGGCGTATTACCTACGAAGCCCAGATTAAAGAAGTCGCCGACGCATACATTGCCAGCGGTTTGATTTCCGAGTTCCAGGCGTTCTGCCCCAATCAGGATCCCGCACTTGAGGTGCAGTATTTTGAACAGTGCATAAACGACGGGTATGATATTATTCTCGTGAATGCAGGCGGCTCGACGGGCCTTGACGCATGCTTCGAGAAAGCATTGGCTGCCGGTATAATTGTTATCCCTGTCGATAACCTTTATCCCTATGCCGGCGTTGTCGGTGTACAGACCGATCAGGGGATCTGGGCCGGGAAAAATTTCGAAGCGATGATTAAACACTTTGGTTCAGCGCCTACCAAGCTGCTTCATTTTAGCGGTATAGAAGGGACAACCGGTGTTGGTCTGCGCGGCGATATCTGGGACAGGTACCTAAAGGAAAACCCGAATTTCCAGATTGTGTATTCGAACTCACACGGATGGAGCCAGACAGAATCCAGAAGGCTTATGGGCGAAGTAATTGCTTCCGGCATTGAATACGACGCTATCCTTACCGAGGAAGCCTGCGTTGGCATACTCCAGGCAGTCGAAGAAGCTGGTGCAAAATACCCGAAGTTCATTTCTTCCGATGAAGAAGTGGGCTACATCCGCATGCTGGACAGGATCAACAAGGATTCTCCTGTTGTTGACTTCTTCGTAATTGAAAACCCCCCCGGAATCGGTGCGTCTGCGCTTAAAATCGCCGTACGTATGGCACAGGGCAAGGAATTTAAACCCGGTGTCCTTAAAGAAGACGAAAACGGCGCGATGGTTGCGTACTATGCCCCAAGCTACACGGTAACGCCTGCAACACTAAAAGACGCCATCGAAATGTGGAAGAGCTTCCCCGACACGGAGCAGATGTCTACATTCCTTACCGATGCGGACGCCGACGCGTATTTTTATTAATAGCCGGCTAATAGAGGAAGAGAGCCGATAGTTATTGTTCCCGCGCGGCATTTTTTGTTGCGTGGGAACTATTTTTATCTAAGTATCAGGAGCTGTAACCTTTGCTGGAGATGAGGAACATTAACAAGACCTTTGGCGCTGTGCAGGCGCTCGCCAAAGCGTCTTTTAATATTAATAAGGGAGAGATTGTTGCGTTTCTTGGCGCAAACGGTTCCGGCAAATCGACACTGATTAAAATACTGGGCGGGTGTGTGCGCGCAGATTCCGGTGAAATTGAAATTAACGGAAAAAAAACGCGCATGGTATCCAGCACAGTTTCGCGCAAACATAAAATTGCTGTTGCTTACCAGGAGCTAAGCCTCCTGCCGCGGATGACAGTGTACGAAAATGTCATGCTTGGGCATTTTATTAAGGGAAAGTTCGGCCAGGCCGATGAAACTGCCAATAAAGCTTTCGTCCGTAACCTTTTCGATATATATAATATACAGTGCAGCCTGGATGATTACCCTTCTGATTTACCGACTTCGACATTAAGCCTTATTGAAGTGGTAAAAGCGGTATCATGGGAACCAGACCTGCTTTTACTTGATGAAGTAACTGCGACGCTTCATTACGATGAAGTAGAGCTTTTGTTTAAAAACTTAAAAGAGCTTGCAAAAACCGGCGTAGCGATTGCTTTCGTTACACACCGGCTTGCGGAAGTATACCGTATCGCTTCGCGTGCCATAGTTCTGCGTAACGGTGAATCGGTGGCAGATGTTCCGCTGCCGGACACGGCGATGGACAGCCTTGTAATGTACATGACAGGCAAGAAGCCGGAAATATACCATACTCAATCGGGGCTGCGGTATGCCGGGGAAAATGCGCTCCTTACAGTAGAAGATATGAGCGTCGGCAGTTTGGTTAAATCAATATCGCTGACAGTACAAAAAGGCGAGCTGATTGGGCTTGGGGGGCTCGAAGGCCAGGGGCAGTCGCAGTTCCTTCGCGCGCTGTACGGCGCTATACCGCATGAAACCGGCACAATGACAATAGACGGTAAAACAGTAAGGTATAATTCCGCAGCAGAGGCTGTGCGGAACGGAATAGGTTTTATTTCCGGCGACAGGAACCGCGAGTCTATTTTTTCGCAGCGCAGCATTGGCGAGAATATATACAGTGCAAAATTGGCCCAAAGAAGTGTATTTAATTATGTTTCAAAAAATCTGATTAAAAAAGAAACGCAAAAAATAGTAGACGATTACAATATTAAAATAGCCGGTATTCACCACCCTGTAAGTTCGCTTTCCGGCGGCAACCAGCAGAAAGTTGTTTTTGGAAGGTGGGTTTACATTGCCCCAAGGCTGCTGCTGCTGGACGATCCGACAAAGGGCGTTGACGTAACCTCGCGTCTTGATTTTCATAAGTTTTTAAACGAGGCGACTCGTTCAGGCATGACTGTAATTATTGTATCCAGCGATAATGACGAGCTTTTAACAATTTCGGACAGGATTTACGTTTTTTTCGAAGGGCGGATTCATGCAGTGCTTGAAGGGGAGAACAAAACAGAGGAGCGGCTGGTTTCTGCAATGCTGGGGCTTGTCGAAAAAAAGGAAGAACGGCAGTGAATATTAGGCCTTATCTGAATGATTTTAAGCGTAAACCGGAGTACATGGGCTTTATTCTGATTATTTTAATAATTGCGCTTAATATTTTGATGCAGGGAAGGTCGTTTTTCCGTGCATCCAGTATGCAAACGCTGTTCTCTACGGCGACTCCCCTTGTTGTTCTTACAATGGCCCAGTGCATTGTAATGATTTCCGGAAACATCGATATTTCCACCGGTATTACAATGTCGCTGGTAAATGTGTTTGCTGTTATGATGCCGTCGCATATAAGCGGTTTGCCGGTTTGGGCTGCATATTTTATGGGGTGTTTACTGGCGGTGCTTGTCGGGTTTATTAACGGAATACTGGTCGGGTATTTTAGAATACCTTCTATGCTGGCAACATACGGTATGTCATTTATAGTACGCGGCATTAACCTTTTTATAAGCGACAGGCCGCAGGGGAAGGTGGCAAAAGAACTTTGGGGGCTTTACAAGGGAAATGTATTCGGCATACCCAATACGATTTTTGTAATAATAGTATTGATACTTGTGTGGTTTTATATAAAAAAACTGCCTTCCATTAAAGAACTGTATGCGGTTGGCGGGGATGAAAAAGCAGCATACCTTACCGGTATTTCTACGGTCAGGACGACTATCCGCGCATATACCATTTCCGGCGTGTTTGTCGGGATTGCCGGTATTTTATGGACTTTAATGCTGGCAAGTTCCAGCCCGATTAATGGCGATGTCAAAACACTTCAATCGGTTGCAGCTGCACTGATCGGCGGCACTCTTATTTCCGGCGGCTGGGGCACAATGGTCTGCGGCGTACTTGGCGCGTTTTTTATGACCTTTGTTAACAATACCACAAGTTATATGTTCACCAAGTTTATCCCTTCTTTTGTACCCGGCTTTTCGGTTTCGTCTTATAATCAGGACTTTGTCGGCCAGCTAATTACAATGGCCGGTATTATATTTGCCATTGTTATGAGCGCCCGTACTCGAAGCGGTATTAAGAACACTATTAAGGTAACAGAAACCGGGGCTGGTAAAAAATGATTAAAAAGATACTTGCAAAGATGAATAATACTGCTGTAATGGCTCTTGTACTGGCAGTTGTATTGTTTTTTGTTATGTCGATTTTCAGGCCGAGCGCGTTTTCGATGACGTCATTTGCAACAATACTTGCAAACGCATCGCTGCTTCTGTTTGTAAGCGCCGCCCAGATGGTTGTAATAACATCGGGCGACAGTATAGACCTTTCTGCCGGTGCGATAATGTCTACAACGGCCTGTCTTACCGTCGAGATAATGAACGGTAACCATCAAATGCTTGTTCCCGTTATTTTGATATGCCTTGTATTCGGTTTTTTTGTGGGAATGCTGAACGGTTTGGGTGTTACATACATTAAAATTCCTGCATTAATAATGACACTGTGTATGGCGAACGTATTAACAAAGTTTCAGCCCATATTTTCCGGCAGCGCCCCACGGGGGCAGGTTTCGCAGCAGCTTGCCGATATGCTTGCATCGCGTACATTTGGCTATATTCCCGGTTTCTTTATTGTGGCTATTATTTTTTATATAATAGTTGTTTTCTTCCTTACTCATTCCCAGTTCGGTATGCGGCTAAACCTTGTGGGGACAAACTTCGAAGCAGCGCGGCTTTCCGGGATTAATGCCGGGCGTATCCGTGTACTTGCGTATGCTATCGGCGGCATGATGGCCGGTCTTGGCGGGGTAATGGGAGCTGGTTATTACAAGCAGATGCAGATAGCTACTTTTGACGGTTACACAATGCAATCCATCGCAGCGGTTGTTATTGGCGGTACTATGCTTTCGGGGGGGAAACCCAGTTATTTTGGGACATTATCCGGTACGCTAATGTTTGTAACGTTAAGTCTTTTCCTTTCGACTATTAACACCGCAGTCCCAATGCGCAATATTATTATGGGTTCTATGCTGATTGTGCTATTAATTATTTACAACAGAAAGCCGGCTGTACGCCAATAACCCGGTAAGACAAGGAGAAAAATGTGCTTTATTTGATGAAAGAAATCCTCTCTGATGCAGAAAAACGCGGCTATGGGGTTGGATATTTTAATGGTGTCAATTCCGATATGATCCGCGCCTATATTACCGCGGCAGAAGATAACCATTCGCCCATTATTATCGGCACAGCCGAAGGGTTGCTGTCGTATGCGGATATTGACTGGATTACCCCGATCATGCTTGATGCAGCAAAAAAATCAAAAGTACCTGTGGCGGTTCATCTGGATCATAGTTATTCTTTTGATATAATCATGAAAGCCCTTGCGGCAGGTTTTGGTTCGGTTATGTTCGATGGTTCCCTTTTAAGTTACGAAGAAAACATCCGTGTAAGCGCCGATATTGCCAGGATTGCACACCCCATGGGGGTTGGCCTTGAATGTGAACTGGGCAAGGTGGGCGGCCTTGAAGAAGGCGGCGGCGTAAAGGGGGAAAACGTTTATACAAACCCGGCTCAGGCGCTGGAATTTGCAGAAAAAACCGGCGTTGATTTTCTTGCTGTATCCATCGGTACTACCCACGGGGCGTATGCCGAAACCCCGCGCCTTGATTTAAAACTATTGGCAGAAATAAGGAAAACTGTAAGCACTCCGCTTGTACTTCATGGTGGCAGCGGGCTTTCGGACGATGATTTTAAAAATTGTATTGCCGGGGGCATTTCTAAAATAAATATTTACACCGATATTGTTACTGCTGCGCTTAATTCTGTAAGGAAAGAAAACGCAAATCTTCAATATACAGATATTAATCGCAAGGCAGAAGATGCCATGTACAATGCTGTTGTTGGTAAACTTAAACTGTTTGGCAGTGTTAATAAATATTAGGGGGAAAAAATGAATAATTTGGGTAATTGTGTTTTAGGTGTTGTTCCAACCCGTCGCGATGTTTTTAAGGCAGCCCGTAAGGAAGAAATTCTTTCGCTTACAAACAAGGCTGCGGAAAAATTCAATGTTAAACTTGCCGGGATAGAAGGGATAACGGACGAAGGTTTGTTATTCAGAAACGAAGATGTCCAAAAGGTAGCTTCGCATTTACAGGCAAACGGTGTAGATGCAGTTTTTATCCCTCATGCGAATTTTGGGCAGGAGGAAGCTGTAGCGAAACTCTGTAAAATAATTAACAAGCCTGTGCTTTTATGGGGCCCCAGGGATATGGCACCAAAGGGGATTATGGATCAGTTTTCCGACAGGCCCTACGATGTACAGTGCGGTTTGTTTGCAACAAGCAGGGCTCTTTTAAGTTATGATGTCCCGTTTACCTATATAGAAAACTGCTGGGTTGATTCACCTGTCTTTGAAAAAGGCTTTGAAGATTTTATTAAATCTGTCTGCGCTGTCCGTGCGTTTAAACAGGCAAGAATCGGGCAGATGAGCGTCCGCCCAAGGCAATTTTTAACCGTTAAGTATAACGAAAGCCAGCTTTTGGAACGCTTTGGGGTGGAAGTAGTCCCCATCGACAGCGCCGAAGTATTTGATGAAATAAAATTGTTGATGGGAAAACAGGATTTGCTGGAAGAAAAAATTGCCGGATGGAAAAAAATTCTGGATTTAAGCGCAGACCCGCAGGACAGCATAAAAAAAATAGCCGCCGCGAATCTTGCTATCCATAATTTGGCAGAGAGGTATCAGTGCAATGCCATGACAGGCGAATGCTGGAGCATGCTGCAGAAGGAATTCGGGATAAACGCCTGCTTTTTGTGGGGTTCCCTTACCGATGACGGGCTGCCTGTTACCTGCGAAAACGATGTGGTGGGGTCTCTTACCGCTTTAACCATGGCAGCGGCGGCAAGGGGGGAAACGCCTGTGTTTTTTGCCGACCTTACAGTCCGGCACCCGGAAAACGACAATGCAGAATTGCTCTGGCATTGCGGGCCTTTCCCGCAGTCCCTGGCCAAAGAAACCCCAAAGCCCTGTGTTTGCGGCGGCAAGGGGCAATTTGAGATAAAGGGCGGGGAAATTACCCTTGGAAGGATTGGGTTCAGCCGGGGAGAATACCTCTTTTTTGCGGATAAGGTTAAAGGTGTCCCGGGCCCAAAAACAAACGGGACCTATGTGTGGGTAGAAACACCCGATTGGCCACGCTGGGAGCGTAAATTTGTTTACGGCCCGTATATTCACCATGTTGTTGGATTACATGGAGCCTACAAGCGCATAATCAGGGAAACCGTTCGCTATCTTGGCAAAATTAATTTTGACAGCGTTGAATAACTATGGAAAAAAGCGGTGTTGTTTGTATAGGGTTAACAGTTGCGGATCTTCTTGTTAGGCCGGTAGATTTATCGAAGGCAAACCGGGAATTAATTATTGTCGAAGAAATCTCCAATGCAGTTGGCGGCGACGCATATAACGAGGCGTATACCCTGGCCCGTTTGGGGATTCCGGTAAAGCTAATGGCGTCTGTTGGGTCGGACTTTTGGGGCGATTTTATTTTAAAAAAAGGAAATGAAGCCGGTATAAACATGGAGCATGTTACCCGCGACAAAAAATACCCGACAACCGTAAGCATAGTACTGATTCGCAGCGACGGGGAACGAAGTTTTATCGGCTCCAGAGGGACCTCTTTGCATTTTATGATGGAGTCACTCGATCAAGAATCCCTGGAGAAAGCCAAGGTTGTATCTCTTGCTAGCATTTATTCAAACCGCGAGATGGATCAGGCTTTTCTTGCAGCGGCCAAAGCGGCAAGAAAAGCCGGCGCAATTGTTACGGCAGACACCATGACCAGCATGGAAGGTTCTACATTGGAATCCCAGAGTGAATTATTGCCGCTGCTGGATTATATTTTTCCCAACTACGAGGAAGCCTGCATTATTACCGGGGAAAAAGATCCGGAAAAAATAGCAGGTGCTTTTTTAAAAAGTGGCGTAAAAAATGTTGTAATAAAAACAGGGAAAGAAGGCTGTTACATCCAAAATGCAAATGAAAAACTAAAAGTTCCAACTTATAAAAAAGCACAAAGGCTCGATACAACCGGTGCCGGAGATAATTTTGCCGCCGGGTTTATCTATGGTTTGTGCAGGGATCTCTCTCTTGGTGAGTGTGCGGCTTATGCCAATGCTGCGGCTTCTGTTTCAATTCAATATTTGGGTGCGGGGGGTTTAAAAAACCTTCGGGAAGTAGAAGAAATGATGGCTGGCGGCATATTGGAGATAGTGTAGGAAACGTTTCCCGGTTTTTACAAATCCAGATTAAACAGCCTGGCCGCTGTGCCGCCAAAAAGCATACCGGCGATGTCGCGGGCTGTAGTTGTGTCGAATTGGCCGCGCTCTACCCTTTTATAAAGTTCCCGGGACGTAAAATACCTTATAACACCGGCTTTTGCATAGCACCACTCCAGGGAGTAAGCATCGCTAAAAAACCCAATCTGTTTATTAATAGGCAGCATGTCGAGCCGCTCGGACAGTACATGCGGGATAAAAGACGGGAAAAAGTTATGCCACCAGTATCCGTTAAGCGACAGATTCGGCAGTTCCCTTGCCAGTGTACAGAAAGTCTGGTTCTGCGCCATATTTGCAAGGAAGAAGTTGAATTTAATGCCGGGGTACCGGGCGATTATTTCTGCAAGCTCAAAAGGCGTCTCACAGCGCATCTTGCTTCCCGTCTCGTACGGAAGCGGTTCAGCAGCCAGGGAAAATTGAAGCGGCATATCAAGGCCGCGTGCAGCAAATTCCTTTAGGAATTCTTCGAAAACAAAATTGGCGTAAATATCGCGTTCCTCCGGCCCCGCACTATGCCTAAGCTGTATGGCTTTTTCCATATCGCCTTCTGTTACCCTGCGGTAGCTAATATCTGTGGAGAAATGGGATGCAATTGTTATTATGCGGTTAAAGGGTATTTTATCGAAATAATGCTTCATGGCAGCCTGTACGTCGTCTATTGATTTTATTTTCCTGGTGAATTTAAGGTTTTCTTCGTTTACCGTAACGGGGAGCGGTGGCGCCGGGGCGTCATGGTTCCATGCATGCTCGAGTTCCAGCAGGGCTGTGTCGAAGCGCCCCCATTGGGAGCGTGTAAAGAATGACCACTCCAGGCTGTAATTCATCATGCTGTCGAAGCTGCCCTCACGCCCGCGCCACAGTTCGGTATTTATCTTGATTATATTTGATTTTTTCATTATTTCGCGGGCCCAATCGTGTGAAACGCCTTTATTTTTTATCTTCTCGTGAATCAAATGCCAGTTCTTTCCGGTAATGGGGTCTTCCCAATCGTACAGTTCGTATAATATTTTTTTTACCAGAGAGAAGCAGCTTGTGTTCTGGATATATTTTATATATGGGACGGCGCGTTCAAGGCGGTATACAGCTTCGTTTTCGTCGGGTTCTTCGGGGAGGCGTGCGCCGTCGGGGCAGCCTGCGCTGTACAAATCCGATACAACCATGTGGTATAGAAGAATGTCATGCAGGCCCCGTGCCGTCAGGTGTTTAACATCGACGTGAGTGTGGGCATCGAATGCCGGGATGTCCGAAAGGTCAAGTTCTTTTAAAGCCGGGTAAGACATTATTTGCTCCTTATGTTGACAATGGTTATTTTTACATGATAGATTACAGTTTACCGGGAATAATGTATATGAACAACAGAGATAGGGTAATCGCGGCGCTTGAATTCCGGCAGACAGAAAAACTGCCGTACCATGTCGATATGACAAAACCGATGTACGAAAAGATGCTCGCCGATCCTGACGGCAGGGCTTTTTTGCCAAAAATCAACAAGCATATTTCGTCTATCTCGCTGCGCAGGCCTTATGAAGAGGTTGCCGGAAAACCGGGTTATTTTAGGGACGAATTTAATGTTATCTGGAACCGGACCATTGACAAGGACGTCGGTGTCGTCGAAAAAAAGCTTATTCCGGATCCGGACAGCCTGAAAAACTTCGATTTTCCGGTTCTGGACGAAAAACTCCTGCGCAGCGAGTGCGAGCGGCTGGCAGCCCGCACCGACGGCAATTTTACCGTCGCGAGCCTTGGTTATTCGCTGTTTGAGCGCGCATGGTCCCTGTGTTCCATGGAAGACTTGCTGTGTTATATGGTAAGCGACCCGGAGTTCGTCCATGAGTTGTTCGATAAAATAATAGCGTTCGATATGCAAAAAGTTGATATTTTCCTGGAATACGATATCGACTGTATGCTTTTTGGGGATGACTGGGGCCAGCAAAGGGGCCTTATTATGGGGCCGCCGCATTGGCGCGAATTCATACTGCCCCGCATAAAAAAACTTTATGGCAGGGTAAAAGAAGCGGGACGGTGGGTTGCCCAGCACTCCTGCGGGGACCTGCGCGAAATTATGGACGATTTAACCGGCGCCGGGCTAAACCTATACCAGACTTTCCAGCCGGAGATATATAGCCCGGCAGCGTATAAACCAAAAATTGATAAAAAACTGGCTATATGGGGCGGGATTAGCACCCAGATGGATCTGCCTTTTAAAACGCCGCAGCAAATCACGGAAATTACCCGGGATACAATAAGCATTATGTGGAAGAACGGTGGCTACCTTGCGTCCCCAACCCATGCCGTCCCATGGGATGTCCCGGTGGCAAATATCATTGCGATGGTAGAGGCATTCGAGGACGCGCGGGGTTAGCACAGTTCCCCGTTATTTCCGATAATATTAATCAAGAGTTTAAAGTTGCCTAAAATTTACTAAAGTCCGAAATAAACCCGTCCAGCTTTGGTTTCCATTCTTTATAATATGCATTAACTTCTGCTAACGAAGGAATGGACGTAGCCGCGCCCAATTTCTGGATAGAAAGCGAACTTGCAAGTGTGGCTTTTTTAACAGCTTCTTTTATGGAGAGAGTGTCAATATATGTCTGCAGTAAATACCCTATAAAGGTGTCGCCGGCTGCTGTTGTATCCACAACTGTCTCTACCGGGATGGCCCTCATGGCAAAAACCCCGTCTTTTGAAGAACAGCAGCACCCTTCGGCCCCCAGTGTCAGCACGACGACTTCGTTTTTATATTTTTCCTGTAAGGCTATTAATATTTCTTCTGGTTTTTCCGATCCGGCAAGCATAGCCCCTTCTACTTCATTCACAATCAGCCAATTAACAAGTTCCAGGGGATAGTCAATTACGTTTTTATTTATTGGTGCAGCATTGAAAATTGTTTTTAATCCCCTTTCGGAAGCCTTCTTGATGATGTAATCAATCAGGTTTGTCTCGTTCTGAACGAGCAGAAGATCTCCGGGATCAAAACCGGCAAGCGTTTTATCTATAAATTCTTTGGATAATTTTTGGTTTGTCCCGCCGTAAAGGATTATTTTATTTTCCCCTTTTTTATTTACCTGAATAATCGTGTGGCCGCCAATATCATTTTCTGTTAAAAGGTAATCTATATTGACATTGCTTTTTATAAGGAAATCACGGATTATTTTACCGTCATTGCCGATTATCCCGGCATGGTATACATCTATACCGGCATTTGCCAGGGCGACTGATTGGTTTAACCCTTTCCCGCCCGGGATAATATTCCGGCTTAGCGCTGTTTTTGTTTCGCCGGGGACAAGGAATTCATCAATTTGATATACATAATCTATATTTATGGAACCAAAGTTTAAGACCCGCATACTCTATTAGAATGGCAGTTATTTTATAATCCGTCAAGTAATATTTTCTTATTAACCATTGACAATAAAACAGTATCGCATTAACATGGAGTCTATAAAAGAGTTGTATTATGAGCAATCACGGTGATAGTGTTACCAATACCGCAAAACCTGCTGATTATATCCTCGAATTTAAGAATATAAGCAAGAGTTTTCCCGGGGTACAGGCGCTTAATGATGTAAATTTTGGCATTAAGCGCGGGACAGTCCATGTCCTGGTTGGGGAAAACGGCGCAGGCAAATCAACGCTTTTTAAAATTATTAACGGGCTTTACAAGGCAGATAAAGGGGAAGTTTTATTCGACGGTGTGCCCCTGCATGTACATGGGCCGTCAGAAGCACTAAAAATCGGCATTTCCATGATTTACCAGGAATTGAATATCATTAAAGAAATGACCGTCCTGGAAAATCTGTACCTGGGCAGGGAGAAACCGGCAAAAATCCCCTTTTTTGTTAACAATAAAGGGATGCTGGAAGAAGCTAAGTCCTATATGGAAAAACAAGGGCTTAAGTTCAACCTGAACGAAAAAATGAAGACGCTTTCGGTTGCAGAAGCCCAATTGCTGGAAATTACCAAAGCTATTTCTGCCAATGCAAAAATCGTACTTATGGATGAGCCTACCTCTTCTCTTGCAGATAAAGAATTCAAGTTTCTGATAGAAAAGATTTTTGAATTAAAAAAACTCGGCATAACCATTATATATGTAAGCCACAAGCTGGATGAAATTTTCCAGGTTGGTGAATATATTACCGTACTGCGCGACGGGTGTGTTATAAATACCCTGCCCATTGAAAAAACAAATATCTCCGAGATTGTAGAGATGATGGTAGGCCGGAAAATGACAGAAGTTTACCCGGCCAAACAGTATGAAATTGGAGACCCTGTTTTTGAAGTAAAAAATTTTTCCAGAAAGGGTTTATTCAACAATATTAATTTTACATTAAACCGCGGGGAAATCCTCGGTGTATCCGGGCTTATAGGTGCGGGGAGGACAGAAATCGCCAGGGCGATAATCGGTCTGGATCAAAAAGATTCCGGCGAGGTTTTTCTTAATGGAAAAATACTAAACATACATACCTGCAATGACGCAATATCTAAAGGCATTGTACTTGTTCCCGAAGACCGCCGCGGCCAGGGCTTGTCCCTGATTCATTCGGTTGCAGACAATATCGGCATAGTTTCTTACCGTCATGTATTTAATAAATTTTGGCTAAACCATCAGGGGATAAGGGCGCTGGTTAAAAAAATGATCGGTAACCTTTCAATTAAAACGCCTTCCATGGAGACAAAAACACAGACGCTTTCGGGAGGGAACCAGCAAAAAGTTGTACTGGGTAAATGGCTTTCCATTGAACCAAGGATTCTTATCCTGGATGAACCAACCCGCGGTATTGACGTAGGGACAAAGTACGAAATTTACAAGCTTATGCACGAAATGTGCAAAAACGGCGTATCCATTATTTTGATAGATTCGGATCTTAATGAGGTTATAGGCATGAGCGACCGGGTTATTGTAATTAGCGAGGGGAAGTTTGCCGGAATTCTGGAAAAACAGGAAATCGAAGCTGCAAAGATAATGCATCTTGCAGTAGGAACAAAAACCAAGGAATTGATCGATGAGTAAAACTGATCACGAAAAAAAGAAATTTTCCCTTTCGGAATTTTACAATAAATTCGGAACGCTTTCTATTCTGGTTGTATTGATAGCAATTTGCTCGTTTCTTTCGCCGGTATTTTTAACCCAGATAAATATAATTAACCTTTTGGTTCAGACTGCAGTTGTTACAATAATTGCATGCGGTATTACCATGCTGGTAATTACCGGTAACACAGATTTATCTGCCGGTTCGATGGTAGCGCTGGTTGGCTGTATTGCTGTAGGTACCTTTAAAAAAATGACAGAAGCCGGGACAGGGGCGTTTGCAGCCGGCGCTGCGGGAATAGGGTTTGCGCTTGCCGTTGGCCTTACTTTATACGGGCTCTGTGCGGTAATTATTACCCGGTACAGGGCACCGGCTTTTATTGTAACCCTTGCTGTTTCAACCGCTGCCCGCGGCCTTGCCCTTATGTATACAAAAGCAAGGGTTATAGTCCCAATCGGCTCCATTGCCAATATTGGTTTTGGGAAAGTCGGTTTTATCCCCATACCTGTTATTGCTACAGTGATCATTGCAATAATTACCTGGGCAATCCTTAAACATACACGGCTTGGCAAATATTTATACGCCATCGGCGGAAACCGGGAAGCAGCTATTGCCGCAGGAATAAATACAAACGCTGTAATTATTCAGGATTATCTTATTTATTCGGTATTTGTTACCATAGCAGGGGTTATTTTTATGACCCGCCTTAATTCCGGCCAGCCTTCGGAAGCGGTTGGGCTGGAGTTTAAGGCAATAACAGCGGCGATTATCGGCGGCACCTCTCTGGTTGGCGGCATTGGGACTGTTACAGGAACGCTCATCGGTTCCATGATTATCGGGATAATTTCCAACATTCTAACATTACTGCATGTACAATCATATTATCAGCAGATAATTACCGGTGTTGTTATTGTCCTTGCAGTTGTAATTGATATAAAAACCAAGGGGGGTAATAAAAAATAGGGTGTTTAAGCGGATCGTTGATCCGTAATTAAAACTATATGGAGGAAAAAGATGAAAAAATTTTTATGTGCAGTTCTGGCGGCAGTTCTGGTCCTGGGACTGGTTTCCTGCGGCGGGGGAACAAAGAAAAGCGATAAGCCGCAAGTGGCTTTTATCGTAAAAGGGTATCAGGACACTTTTTGTTATCTGGTCGGTCAAATATTCGAAGGCTATGTAAAGGAGAAATACAGCAACGAATATGATGTAAAAATGTTCGACGGCGAAGTGAACATTAACACCATCAACAACCTTATAGACACCTGTACTGCCGACAAATTCGACGTAATTATTGTACAGCAGCAGGATCCCGATGCTCACGTCCCCTATGTAAAACGGGCTGTAGAAGCCGGTATTACAGTTATTTTTACCGTTGGTGAAATTAATGACGGCGGCGCATCTATTTATATTGACTGTGATCCTCTGCAGCAGGGCACACTCCCTGCTGAATACCTTGTTTCGCAGGGCATTTTAAAATCTGGGACCAAGGTCGCTATTCTGCGCGGGGTAGATGCATCTTTCCATTCGATTAGGCGGGCAGAAGGTTTTATGAGCACCATTCAAAAAACCGGCGCAGATTTAATCGCCAACCAGACAGGAAACTGGAGGACCAGCGAGGCCCAGCCGATTGTTGAAAGCTGGCTGGTATCCAATCCCGAACTGGAAGTAATCCTGTCCTGCAACGATGACATGGCGCTTGGTGCAATTACCGCCTGTGAAAATGCCGGTCGTACCGACATCAAGATTATAGGTGTAGATGCCAACGAGCTTGGCTGTATAGCCCTTAAACAGGGAAAACTTGTCGCTACAGTAGCCCAGCCGACTATTTTATATGCCGAGCTTTCGGCAGATTATGCATCCCAGATTATTAAAGGGCAGAAACCCAAAAGTGTAAATGCGGACAGTGTCCTTATTCTTCCGAATAATGTCGATGAAATTTTGGGTACTATTCACGGTTACAGCAATGCTCAGATCCAGGCAATTAAGTAAGGCTTTTTTTAAAAACTTTAGTTTTTGAAAATGGCTTAAGAAAGCTTCGAAATTAAGAAACAGCGGCGGGGTGATCTTCAACCCGCCGTAAAAAAGCAAAAAGAAGACAAGCCGAGAAATTGTTAAAAGTCCGGTTCATTTTCAGGA
>Ga0082212_10001171_pt1 | contig 38594 bp, 28 predicted proteins | sample TergutNt197P3_FD_71548 | JGI IMG/M metagenome (GOLD analysis project Ga0082212, IMG submission 71548) | Neocapritermes taracua P3 segment gut microbial communities from Petit-Saut dam, French Guiana - Nt197 P3 | ecosystem: Host-associated > Arthropoda: Insects > Digestive system > Gut ...
TCTGGTGTGTATTTTTTCTTCATGGGTTCAGTTTACCACATATCTTTTATGGGGCGGTTTTGCTGTCTAGATTCCTTTGACCATTATACTGCTTTCCCACGCAGACTAACGCTCTCCACTTTCTCAAGCAGAGATTCAGGGTTATATTGGAATTTAGAAAATATATCGGTATCATCCCAGAGATATCGCAAAACCGGGGTATCTATTCCAGCATCTTGTATATAGAAAGGTATGAGATAGTTCGTCATAATGAATAGGGTGTTCCTTTGAATCCCTTGGCAATCATTTCTTCCGGCGAATAGAGATAGGGATTGTTTTTATAATCAAGGCCGGCCAGAAATTGATTTGCCGCTTTCTTTACGGACGCATCATCACACGGAAATGATGGGTCGAAAAAGAACTCTCTTGGAATGACAGGTTCATCCGAGGAGTCATAATAATTGTTATCCGTGCCGTCTAAATCTTCATAGTTATAGCGGCAAGGGTAGGCTTCCGCCGCACGGCGTGTTACATCAGTCAGCCATGCGTTGAACTGTTTTTTGTGCTTTGGCAATACATCTCTTGCCAGAAGAGCTAGGCTGACTAACGGGAAATGTATGTAACAGGCTCCATGAACATAAGAGTTTGTTATTTTTGAGAGCATCAACAACATTAACAAAACAACCCCATCTATTTCTTCTTCATAAGGTTCCATTTCTTCATCTATCTCATATTTAACATATTTTATATAGGCTAAATTAATTGCCCCAACCCATGTTGACTCAATGCGATTTTGAGCATCATGAAAGTTTCGATACCCATCTAAACGCCAATAAACAAATTCTGCAATAGCAGCCGCCAACCCTATGCTTGCCTTATGATTTATCTTTTTGAAAGCATCACTAAGCCTTGGGTTTGATTTGCAACACCTAAAAGTGTCAATAAAATCAATATCACTTACTTGATAGTCAATCTCAAAGCCAGAAACCCCAAGTTTTTCAATAACAGAAGGCATTTGCATTCCCATGATAGACTCCTTAAAAGAATTGTGTATCAACTTTTCACCCCCCAAACCCTCCTAATGCTTCCAACAAAGCGTTTCGTTTTTTTCGACCTGAAAGACTCTTTCGATTATCATAATCATAAGGACAAAAATTTGCCATGTTAACAGACTCTGGAGGGTCTTCATCCTCCCTATTTGTGCAAAGTTCAACATTCAATTCGCATTCTTTTACTGCGTAACACAGCATATCATGACAACCTTCACAAGGATGCTTTAGTTTTTTTCCATCCTGACGCCAATCGATATTGATTGATAATGTGCCACCCGAAAGAGTTTGACCATTCTTAACAAGCTCATCTAGAGTACGTGTTTCGCAATGCCCTCCTGCCTGAGAGGGTTCCGGCGGCCCTTTATATGGATGCCGACCATTCCCATCACAATCAAGCAAACTTCCATTTGCTCTATCTATAGCGGGATTTCCTTCTACAACCCCTTTTTTAAGCTCTGCTGTTAAACAAGTGTAGTTAGATTGCGCTGATACTGGAATCGAGCTACCCCCACTTGCAGAAGTAAACCTTGCGTTTGAAATTGTAACTCCACACCCATCAATACCATCTATTGTCTGACCCGCTACTTGTATTTTTCTCGCTTCTGGATTTTCACATCTTTTAGTAGGTTCAAATTTATCAAGTTCCTCCCTTCGCGCTTTGTTCTCTTCATGTGTAGTCTCACAATCCGGATTAGGTTTGGGAACTACTACATCCCCTACAGTAGCCCCAGTCATATCCCCCCCCTCAACAATTCCTATCATTATGCGTCATCATATCCTGATGGCGCACAACGTTTGTCCGTTCATACCTTACATCGAAACTCCATGACGTAAAATGTGCCTTCCCACCAATTTTATGCGAAATCACTCCTTTTTGCAAACCTGGTGTTGTTTCCTCTGGTGTTGTTTCCTCGTCACCGTTGCTGCTTTGTAGGGATCATGTTCTGGATGTTCATAGGCGGAAGATCTACTGGTCTTGGCTCTTCGGGCCAATTCTCCTCATGATACTGTGGAGGCCATGCGGCAGCATACAGGGATTACACAGGAAAGGCTTGCTGAGCTAAGAAAGCAAGTGTAGCTGCCATTCCCGCAAAGCGGAATCATTTTAATTAACCTTATGGCGATCTGAGGATCCTATTGTTTCCGTCCTCATCTCTATATTGTCCCTGCCCAGGAACGCAAAAACCGTTTGAACTACCATCTTTCCCTTTCCTTTATACTTTTCGCAATAGCCGCGATCGTTAATTTGAGTCATCCCCTCAGTCAAAGCAGCTTCAAAAAGGATTCGTTGTTCTTGCTCTTTCACATCCGGTTTGCAATCTTTATATTTAAATTCCATAACATAGACTTTGTCATCTGTCTCCAACACAGCATCTAACCTGCCCTTTGACGTTGACACCTCCACATCCATGTCAAATCCCAGAACACTCATCACCGCATAAAAGATCGAATGGTAGTAAGCTTCACGGTCAATATGGAGTTGATAGGGAATTGACGCAAAAAGGGCTTTTAAGGTGTCAAGCATGCTTTGAAGGTCTCCTGTTTCCAATGATTCGTGTATCCTCCAGTAAGCCGTTTCCGCAAAAGTATCCCCTTTTTCGGTAAACTCGGCGATGATATTCATGTACAAGGCTTCCTCGACCTCACGATTGGGTATGGTGAGCAAATAGCTTATGGGAGCCCCGCGAAAACGCGTTTCCTTGACAGTTAAATAGCCTGTTTGAAATAACATAGGTTCAATTTCCATTCTTGCGGGATCAAAAGTGTCCAGCACTCTTTCACGTATCTCCAAGCTTTTCAGCGCCAGGAATGATTCCGGCCTTTTTTTTAGAAGATTAATGAGAAATGCCGGGGTGCCGCTGGCATACCAGAAGCTCGCAAATCTCTCCTGAACAAAAAAGCTGAGCAGAGAAAAAGGGTTGATCACCCGTGACTTTCCATCCCAGGAATACCCGTCATACCATGCCAGGATTTCATCATGTAAGCTTTCAAAGCGCCGGAAATCGTCGAGAGAAGACAGATGTGCCATATGGTCGCAAAAATATTTATTAAGGTCGTCTGTGACGATGCCACAGATATTCACATATTTTTGGGTTAAGGTTATATCCAACAGGTTATTAAGCTCAGAAAACAAGGACGTCTTAGTGAACTTTGTGACACCTGAAATAAATACAAATTCGAGATAGGGATCCATTGATTTCAGGATGCCGTAAAAACCCCTTAATACCCTTCTGTTCGCCTCCGCTTGTTCTGTGTTCGCGAGGTGATCCAGTATGGGTTTATCGTATTCGTCTATGAGAACAACAACCCTCTTTTTATACTTTTCGTATAAAGATTCAATCAAATTTTTAAATATATCCGAAGGGATTTCAGAGTCTATGTCCAACTCTTCTCCTTTAACACGTTTTCTCAATGCAACCGCAAGGGAATCTTTGAGTATTTGAGAGGTTTCACTTGATATATTGCTCATATCGAGTCGCAAAACCGGATGCTTTTCAAAAGCGTAATCCGAATCATAGATAAAAAGCCCTCTGAAAAGATCTTTGTCTCCGCTGAACACTTCAGAGATGGTGTCAATTAATAGGGATTTACCAAATCTCCTGGGACGGGACAGAAAATAATATTTTGCGTCATGAAAAAGGTTATAGATATACTGCGTTTTATCTATATACAGGTATTTCCTTTGAATAATCTCACGAAAATTCTGTATTCCCAGGGGTAGTTTTTTCATGCTAATTCCCTCACACACCCTAATAATGCCAATATATCACAAAGGGATGTCGCCTGCAAGACCCTTGTTGACCCTTGTTGACAGACCCTTGTTGACAGGCCATCACATCATCCGTAATCATCCGGAACATCCGGAACACCCGGAATCATCGCCAGATGCCGCCAGATGCCGCCAGATGCCAAGTGGACATGTTGTTGTCAGTCATTATGTGATATAATGGGAAAGTCATACAGCGGACACATCAGCATCATCAGAAGGAAGGGGAACACATGTGATCCAGGAGGTTAAAGAACGTTTTCACGGCAAGCACTTTATTACATTGCAGGATTATTCTCCAGAGGAAATATCTCTGATGGCCGATACGGCCCAGGAGTTAAAAAGGCAGCTGCGCGCCGGAATTCCTCATCCTATTCTTCAGGGTAAAACCTTGGGACTTATCTTTACAAAATCCTCCACGCGCACCCGCGTGTCTTTTGAAGTGGGCATCTATCAGCTTGGAGGCCATGGGTTATTTCTCAGCGACCGGGATATACAGATTGGACGGGGCGAGGCCATCCAGGATACGGCGCGGGTATTATCCCGGATGGTAGATGGCATTATGATTCGGACATTCCGTCATCAGGATGTGTTGGATCTGGCTCGCTTCGGCTCTGTTCCCGTCATCAATGGCCTGACAGATTCCCTGCATCCGACTCAAGTATTGGCCGACCTGGTCACCATTCGCGAACACAAAGGATCCTGGCAAGGCCTGAAGCTTGCCTATATCGGCGACGGCAACAATGTGGCACACTCCCTGCTCATCGGCGGAACAAAAGTCGGGATGCATATCGTGATCGCTTCTCCCCAGGGATACCCGCCGGCCCAGGAGGTCGTGGCGCTGGCACAAGCCAATGCCAACGTGAGCGGCGGGTCGGTACATCTTGTCACCGATCCTTTTGACGCCGCGGCCGGAGCCGATATCATCTATACCGACGTATGGGCCAGCATGGGGCAGGAAACCGAAGCGAATACGCGCCAGAAAGCTTTTGCCGGATATCAAGTGAATGCCGAACTGCTGCAGCACGCTCAGGCCGAAGCTGTGGTGATGCATTGCCTGCCGGCTCACCGCGGTGAGGAAATTACAGAGGATGTACTGGAGGGACCGCACAGCATCGTCTTCGATCAGGCGGAAAACAGGCTCCACGCCCATAAGGCCATTATGGCGCTGTTGATTTAATACCCTGTGCACTCTACAAGTTATGAACACCCATCGACAAACCGCCAGACAAAAAGGAGAATAAAACGTGACCGATATAAAAAAATATGAGCCCCTGTGGGGCACATGGTACATCGACTCCTTGCTCGGAGAAGGAGGGTTCGGCAAAGTTTATAAGGTTCGCCGGGAAGAGTTCGGCAAAACCTACTACTCCGCTGTAAAAATCATTTCCATCCCCCATGATGAGGGGGAAATACGGCAGATGAGGAACGACGGGCTTGATCATGAGTCCATGCAAAGCTTTTTGTATGCTTTCGTTACAGACATTGTTTCTGAAATCGATCTGATGAGACAGTTCCGCGGCACCAACAATATTGTCAGTTTAGAGGATCACCAAATTATTGAAAAAAAAGACGGGATCGGTTGGGATATCCTGATCCGCATGGAGCTGCTGACAAGCCTTTCCGATTATGCCGCACAGACACCTCTTTCCACAGCCGACGTTGTCAAGCTGGGCATCCATATTTGCCGGGCATTGGAGCTATGTGCCCAGAGAAATACCATCCATCGCGATATCAAGCCGGACAACATCTTTATGTCTCCCCATGGCGAATACAAGCTGGGCGACTTTGGAATTGCCCGGCAACTTGAGCGCACCTCGTCCGGACTTTCTAAAAAAGGCACATACACGTACATGGCGCCGGAGGTTTTTCGGGGAGAACAGTATGGATCCAGTGTGGACACCTATTCCCTGGGTATTGTTCTGTATCGTTTCCTAAATCACAATCGAACCCCGTTTCTGCCAGATTTCCCTCATCCCATCATGCCCAGCGACCGGGATGAGGCGTTAGCAAAGCGTCTGAGCGGCATTCCCATGCCTCTGCTTAAGGATGTAAGTTTGGAACTTAGTGTGATTGTGCTAAAAGCCTGCGCTTTTAACCGTCAGGGACGATTTACGAGTCCCACAGAAATGCGCGAAGCCCTGGAAGGGATAGAGAAGACACAGAATTACGAGGCGGCAATCACAGAAGCCCCCCAACGGCCCAGCGCTCCCATACTGGATCAGACCTATGCGATTCCGGGACAAGCACAGAACTCCATGTCGTCGACGGCGAATCAGAGCCATACGCCGCCAACGCCAGGTCAAAGCTATACGCCGCCTATGCCGGAACAGCGCTACGAGCCCCCAGCCCAAGGACAAAATTATGGATTTCCTGGACAATACCAAAACCAAAACTACCCTATCCCGCCAGAACCCATGCCCCAGTCATCGGCGCAGGTTCCATATGTTAACCCCTCTGGGATCTCGAAGCCGGGTTTCATGAATTACACACAGGGTAGCAAATTACTCATGGTATCGGGCATTTTGCTCATTGTATTTGGGAGCATTTCTTCATTAATATATCTATTATATTTAATAATATTGTCAGGTCTATCTACAGTTAGTGTTTCTAATGTTATGACTTTTCTTCTGGGCTTAATATCAGGAGGTCTCGGTATCTTCGTCGGAATAATAGGTAGAAAGTATTGTAATGTGCCGGAAAAAGCACAGTTATGTTTATCTGTGGTTCTCGTTCTCTTAGCTTTTCTGGTTCTGGATTCAACGTATTCCCTAATTGCGACGTCAATAGATGATGTGTCCGAAATTTCTATTATACTCATTATTATTGAAGGTATTGTTCAATTGGTTATCCCCGTTTTGTTCCTGCTTGGGGCTTTGAAGAACAAAAAAACAAGTGCTCCCTATTAGCTGATATTAGCTGATCATCGAATTTAAACGACAACATCGAAGATGCGTTTGTCTTCCACCTCTACCCATTGCGCACAGGGCTGCCTGTCCACGTTTTTGCGAAAATCAAATGTGAGCAGATACCCTATATCAGCGTTCTTGCCGGCCATGTAGCCAAGCAGCTGTTGATACGCTTCTTGCTTATATTTTTCGCCGTGCCAGATCTTCAGTTCTATGATAAACTGCTCCTTATTATAATCCAACACAATGTCCATCCGGCGCTGATTTCTTGTTTCGCTCTCTATATGGTAAAAACCATACCCGTTAATCAACGGACGCAGATAGGACAAAAACAACAGACGCCCATGTCTTTCGAGAAATTCAGCATCTCTTTCGCAGAACATTTCATGGTAGTGCGCCGCAAACTTTTCCAGGCATAGCTGCATATTAAACCTGCCGTCACAGATAATATCAGACGCGAGAACCCCTTTGATTATCCTTTTCTCTTCACTTGTCTGCTCTTTGGAGATGAAGTACTCGTAAATGAGTGTTTCAAAGATTCTATTTGATAGGACCACAGCGCCGTTATTGTTTTCTATGATGCCAAAGGTATGGGCGAGTCCCACAACAGGGTTGCCGAACTTAAAGCTGTAGCTTTCGCCCAGAATGAGAATGCCATAGACAAAGTTATATAAATCTTTGTTATTCTCTAGATTCTTATAGATATCGTCAAACAATGTGTTTTCTTCATCAAGCAGTGCTTTTACAGCAGTGTGTACGCCGTCACATGTCCAGTCTTTATGAAGTTCTTCGTCAATGCACTGACAGATTCTTGACACCAGAAATGGATATCCGTTCGTATAGCTGTGGATCTCCTCAGATATAGCCGCTATATCCATACCTGTGTTGTGGTCAGTTTCATATTCTGCCAGCATCGTTGCTATTTCATTAGGATTGAACGACATATCAACCTTGAAACTGACAGCTATGTTCCATGGCGAGTTATATAATTTGCTTTCTTCAGGCGTTGGTGTGTAGCTTCCTTCACTGATCAACTTCAGTTTGATATTTTTGATATCGTAAACCCCGGCCAGTATGACGCTATGAAATGTGTAATCTTGTTTGTTTTTTCGCGCCAAAAACTTGTCCCGCAGCATGCCAAGAAAATGTATAAAGGTTTGGTTATTACTGGTTTTGTCAACTTCATCAATCATCAGCACGACTCTGTTAGCTTTGCACATCCTGGTTATATGATCGCCCAACAACTCGAAGGTGGAGGCATCATTGGTGAGCCATTCTTTTCTGTATGTTTCGGATACCGATGTGAATTCAAGAGCCTTGGATATTTTTCTCAGAAACATAAGGCAAAAGACCTTCTCTGAAACAAAGCTTTCATCGCTAATGCCCTCAAAACTGATCGAGATAACAGTATACTCATCTTTCAGTATGTGCCGAAGACAAGCCAATGTAGTCGTTTTTCCATACTGCCTGGCCCGATTGATTGTGAAATAACAGCGGGTGTCTACTAATTTTTTAATTTGCTCTATCTTATTCCTTATATCTACCATGTAATCTTCTTCAGGAACACACAACCCGGTGACATTGAAATGACGCATCGGAGAACCTCCTTTTTATAACACCCTCATCTTAGCATAAATTCGCAAGAACATAAACTGAACAAATCACCACACATAAAATATACATGAAAACGCAAGTTTATTTGCGGAAAATTGTTGAAATCGATTACGCTTTCAAGAAAATAAGGGCATCGTTTTCCGAGAGGCCTATTATGTCATGAATGATTATGTGGATAATCTTGTGGATAATGTGGATAAACTTGCCGTTGTCTCATAAATTTTTAAGTGGATAACTTCAAAGACGAATTCCATATACATACAATATATAAGATTTTTGGATTATTATGGTGTATTTGGTTTGTGTTTGGAGCGAATACGTACCCATTCCTCATATCATCTCCATTATCAATGATCTGCGTGATCTGCGGTGATCTGCGGGAATCTACGATCTATGACATTCTTCTTTTATAAACTCCTATTTTATGATACAATAAAATGGCTTCGAGCCCTATAAAGACAAGTCATCACGCCGGCACGATAAAGAGAGAGAGGGGGGGATAAAGAGTTGGCCGACATCAAGACATATGAGCCTCTATGGGGCGCATGGCATGTTGAATCCTTGCTCGGAGAGGGAGGGTTTGGCAAGGTCTATAAAGTCCGTCGGGAAGAGTTCGGCAAAACCTATTATTCGGCTGTAAAAATCGTCTCGATCCCCCATGATGAGAGTGAAATACGGCAGATGAAAAGCGAAGGACTTGATGAGGCTTCCATGCACAGTTTTTTATATACCTTTGTCACGGATATCATCTCCGAGATCCATCTGATGAGACAGTTCCGGGGCAACAGCAATGTTGTCAGCCTGGAAGATCATCAGATAATTGAAAAAACAGACTCCCTCGGCTGGGATATCCTGATCCGCATGGAGTTATTGACAAGCCTTTCCGACCACGCCATGCAAACACCTCTTACCAAGGCTGACATCGTAAAAGTAGGCATCGATATTTGTCGGGCGTTGGAACTGTGTGCCAAGAGAAACACCCTCCATCGTGATATCAAGCCGGACAACATCTTTATCTCCCCCTACGGAGAATACAAACTGGGGGACTTCGGGATTGCCCGCCAGCTTGAGCGCGCCTCGTCCGCACTCTCTAAAAAAGGCACATACACGTATATGGCGCCGGAGATTTTTCGGGGAGAACAATACGGCCCAAATGTAGACACCTACTCCTTGGGCATCGTTCTCTATCGTTTCCTGAATCAGAACAGAACCCCGTTTTTACCGGATTTTCCTCAAGCCATCAAGCCTAGCGACCGGGATATGGCGCTGAAGAAACGGATGAACGGCGTTCCCATGCCTCTGCTTAAGGGTGTAAGCCATGAACTCAACAATGTGGTACTGAAAGCCTGCGCCCATAACCGTCAAGGACGATTTACCAGCCCCACAGAAATGCGCGAGGCGCTGGAAAATATAGCGGAGACGCAAAATTACGAGTCGGCAGCCACAGGAATACCTGGGCAGCCCAGCCCCCCCATACTCAATCAAACCTATGCGATTCCGGGACAGAACCCCAGCTTTCCAACACCCGGCCGGCAATATGCCCCTTCACGTCCAGAACAAAGCTGCAGCCCCTCAGAACACCATTATGTACCTCCCCCGGCGCCGGGAACGATACCTCAGTCACCGGCGCCGGATTTATACGCCAATCCGGCCGTACAGGCGGATAAGCCGCCCCCCATGAGTCCGCGCAAAAAGAGTAACCTGCCGCTGATCATTGCCCTAGGTACAACGGCGGCAGTTATCGCGGTCGTAAGCATACTCCTGCTCTATTCCCAGGGTTCTCCCGGTTCTCCCGGCTCTTCCAGCTCTTCCGACGGAATATACAGCAGCCAAAACATGACGAATGACCAGCTGGCCTCTCTAGTAAGAGACGGAACCATACCCGCAACCCTGCACACATTAGACTTATCCAACAACCAAATCAGTGATATCACGCCTCTGAAATCTCTGACGCACCTCACAACACTCAATTTAAATAACAATCAAATAAGTGATCTTACATCCCTGGCCGGATTGCTGCAGCTGACAGAACTGCGTTTGGGCGGAAATTCCTTAAGCAGCTCTGCGCTCACGTCTTTAGAACCCTTGAAGGAGCTGACAAAGCTCTCCATAAACGATAACAACGTGAATGACCTCAAGAACCTGGAGAAATTAACGGCCTTGGAAGAATTGGACATCAACAAATTAACCCTCACCACGATCACACCCTTAAAATCATTAAAAAAATTGAAGATGCTCCACGCCTCAGAACTCACGGCAGACGAAGTATCAGAGCTGAAAGACGCCTTGCCCCAATGTACAATTACCAATTTCAACTTTACCAACGATCCCAAAGCCACTTTAAAAACTGATTCCTAAATACATTCCTAAAGGAGAAAACACCCATGAAAGTCTCTTTTGCTGCGCGAAGCGATGCCAGCCGTGTACGAGACAATAACGAGGACAACCTATACTGTGCGGGAGTTACCCTCACTCCCAAGACCCGCAGCGTCCCCCTCACCCTTGACGGCAAAATAAAAACACCCAGTCTTTTCGCCGTATTTGATGGCATGGGCGGCATTGCAGACGGCGAGTTTGCGTCTTTGACCGCGGCCCAGACCCTGAGTGACCATAACGCGGACATCACCACCGCCTCTTCCCAGGAAGAAATCACGGCCGCTGTACAGCAGTATGTGGCCAAAACCAATAAACTCCTTTGTGAGGCCATGCGGGAGAAAGCCACCCGTTTAGGCACAACCCTGGCCCTTATCGTCATCAGCGAGACGACAATCATGCCTTACAATCTTGGAGACTCCCGCATCTATATCTTTTCCGAAGATACCCTCCGTCAAGTTTCCGTAGATCATACCTTGTCCGCTCAAAAAGTCAAGCTGGGGATCCTCACCCCAGAGCAGGCCCTCTCCGACCGGGACAGACATACCCTGTCGGTTTACCTCGGTATTTTAGAAGACGAGTTCAGTGTTATGGCCGAAGAATTGCCGCCGATTCCCAGAAAGCCGGGACAAAGAATACTCCTGTGTTCAGACGGACTCACTGAAACCATGACCGATGCTGAAATTGAGGCTGTGATGAGATCAGCCAAAACAGTTACCGCAGCCGCTTCCCAACTCCTGGAACTGTCTCTGAAAGACGGCGGCAAAGACAATGTAACCTGCATTGTGGTGGGGACATGAAGAATATCATCTTTATGATGGGGTGTTAAAATGTCCGATATCAAACAATATGAACCCTTGTGGGGCTCCTGGTACATCGAATCCTTAATCGGCCAGGGCTCCTACGGCAAAGTCTATAAAGTCCGCCGAAGCGACCTTGGCAGAACCTACTCCTCCGCAGTAAAAATCATCTCTATCCCTTCTGAAGACAACGAAATACGGCAGATGCGCAGCGAGGGACTGAATGACGAAACCATACAGCAATGCTTGCAGGTCTCTGTCCGGGATATCGTCCGTGAAATCGATCTGATGAGCGAATTCCGCGGCAACAGCAATATTGTCAGCTTTGAAGATTATGGCGTCATTGAAAAAAAAGACAGTATCGGCTGGCATATCCTGATCCGCACAGAGCTTTTGCAGCCCCTGCTTACCCATGTCCGGAAAGCCCCTCTTACCAAGGCCGATGTTGTTAAGCTGGGCATCCATATTTGCCGGGCTTTAGAGCTGTGCGCGCAGAAAAATATTATCCATCGGGATGTCAAACCGGACAATATCTTTATTTCCCAGTACGGCGAATACAAGCTGGGGGACTTTGGTATTGCCCGGCACATTGAGAATACCTTGTCCGGACTGTCCAGAAAAGGCACATCCTCATATATGGCGCCGGAAGTTTTCAAGGGAGAACGTTATGGCCCTAAAGTGGACACATATGCTCTGGGCATCGTCATGTACCGTTTTCTAAACCATAACCGGATCCCGTTCATGCCGGACTACCCGCAGTCCTTAGAATCCAAAGACCGGGAACAGGCACGGCATAAGCGCATGAGGGGCGATCCCATTCCTCCCCTTAAAAACGTCAGTCCCAAGCTGAATGGCGTTGTGCTGAAAGCCTGCGCCCATGACCCGCATAAACGATTTGACAGCGCCGCAGAAATGCGCCAGGCCTTGGAAGCCTTGGCCAAGAGTGGAAATTACGAACCTTGGAGGCTATTTGGATAGTACGAAGGCGCCTATTCGAACACCGAATATAAAATAAGCAAGAGGGGGACACAATCTCTATGGACAATTACGACAAAACCAGTTATTTCGGACCGGGCTCCGGCCCCGGAAGAGGACCGGGATCTTTCGGGCCGGGACCGGGACAAGGACCGCCATCACCGGGACAGGGTGACGACTCCTTCGCCATACTGAGTGTCTTTGCCGGCTCCTCAGAGCCTGTAGAGTATGACCTGCGCCGGTTTGGCAAAGGCATTATCACCTTTGGGCGGGGAGAAAACAATGATATTGTCATCCGATCCCAGTACGCGTCCAGAAACCATGGTCAGTTCAGACTTATCAATAATAGATGGCTCATTGAGGACTTGCAGAGCACCAATGGTTTGATTATTGACAACCAAATTATCAAGCAAAAATTTCTTGAAGACGGAGACTCCGTCAGGATTGACGACATGTCCGGCGCTACCGTGGGAGGAACCCTTTTAGTATTTTCCACCAGTGGCGGCAGTGCAGAATGGAAAACATTACCTCTTAACGCCGCCGGAGTCGGCGAAATCATTGTCGGTCGCGGCGAAGATTGCCAGATACGCCTTGATCACATCAGCGTATCCCGGCACCACGCAAAAATCGTGGCCCAGGGCGGCAAGTTTTACCTGATAGACGCCGGCAGCACCAACGGCGTCATAATCAACGGGAAAAAAGCCGAGGGCAAGACCCTGCTCCACGAAAAAGATCTGATTGTCATCACCAACTCGAAGCTGATTTTTTCCGAACAGAGAATTTCCTACTGCTGTTTCAAAAAAGGAATCAGTCTGGACGCCTTCCAGGTGGTGAAGCGGGTGGACAAAGGGAAAATCATCTGCAGCGGCGTAGATTTGCATATCCGGCCCGGCGAGATGATCGCTATCGTAGGAGGATCCGGCGCCGGGAAATCCACAGTGATGAACTGCCTGAATGGATATACCCAGCCCACCAGCGGCCACGTCTTAGTCAACGGCTTAGATCTTTATGAAAATTTCGATACCATGAAAAACATCATCGGGTTTGTGCCCCAGTCGGATATTGTATTCGATAACCTGACAGTCTACGATATGCTCCTCTACGCCGCCCAGCTGAGGCTGCCCAAAGACGTTTCCGCCCCGGAACGCCTGCGCCGCATCGAAGAAGTCATCGCCTTAGTAGAGCTGACAGAACGAAAAACCACTCTGATCAAGCGCTTGAGCGGCGGGCAGCGGAAGCGGGCCAGCATTGCCGTAGAGCTGCTGTCCGACCCGAACCTGTTCTTTCTCGACGAACCGGCCTCCGGCCTGGATCCCGGAACCGAGCGCAATCTGATGGGCACGCTGAAAAACATGTCCGCCGCGGGAAAAACCGTTATTTTCGTCACCCACAGCACACTGAACCTGCATATGTGCGATAAAATTGCCTTCATGGGCGCTGGAGGCCATCTGTGCTTCTACGGCTCCTACAACGCGGCTTTAGCCTTTTTCGGGGTGAATGACGTTGTGGACATCTATAATCTGATTACCCGGGATCCGATCAGATGGCGGGATATGTATGTGGCGATGCAGCAGCGCCCTCAGCCGCCTAATTTTGGACAGACCGCCCAGGCTAAAAAATCTTCGAACAAGGACTCTGTGAAACAGACTTTCATTTTGATGCAGCGGCATCTTCATATTTTGATGAACGATAAAGTCCGGTTTTTGATCATTATGCTGCAAGCGCCGCTTCTGGCCCTTCTCATCTCCCTGGTAGCGGATGGCAACCAGTATAAAGCGATAGAGCAGGGGATCCAGACCACACAGGGTCTGCTCTTCTCCGTAGCCTGTGCGGCCTTTTGGATAGGACTTTCCAACTCCATCCAAGAGATCTGCAAAGAACGCAATATCGTAAAACGCGAATATATGACCGGACAGCGGCTGGGCGTCTACATTACGTCAAAGGTCTTGTATATGAGCCTTCTCTGCGCAGTCCAGTCCTTTGTCTTCGTCTCAATATATGCGGTGCCCAATCTGGTTGGCCTGCCAAGCGCAAGCGGCGTCATGATGCCCCCCTTTCTGGAAATGCTGATCACAGTTTTTCTGACAGCCTTGGCCGCGTCAGCTACGGGCCTGTTTGTCTCCGCGCTCTTTAAGAATGCCGACAGAGCCATGAGTGCGGCGCCCCTGCTCCTCATGCCGCAACTGTTGTTTGCTGGATTGATATTCCCGCTGTCCAATGTCGGGCTCAAATTCATATCGGTTCTAACCACATGCCGCTGGGCTATGGAAGGATTGGGAGCGACAGCAGACCTCAACGGCCTGTATCCTGACAGCATGGACATCCCGGACCCCCCGCCTTCTTTTGAGGTCTCCGAGACCCACCAGCTGCAAATCTGGCTCATCCTCGCAGCCTTTGTCGTTGTTTTTGTTACTGCTGCCTGGATTGTGCTGCAGAGCCTGAATCGGGAGCGCAAAAAGTGAGCGCAAGGCATGTCCTTTCCTTTTCATGTCCTTTTATGGCAGTGTTAGTGTTTTTCGCGGGTTTTTTTTCGCAGGATTTGCACCTCCTCTAAACTCCAAAATCAAGGAATTGCTTTTTTTGCGAAAATTACTTATAATTATTTAAGAAAGGTATAAAGAGTCGATTTGCGGAGTTTCGGTCGCAGCCAAAATCATTTTGAAAGGAGAAATGAGAAGTTCACATCTGTTTGGCACATGAGCACATGACTAAGAAAAATTATTATGAAAAGGAGATCAGATCATCTTATGAACAACAAAGCACTCATCGGTATCATCGCCGTGGTACTCATAGCTGCGGCAGCAGTAGGCGTGTATTTCATCTTCTTCGCCTCAGGCGATTATTCCCTTTACTCAAATGCGTTTAAAAAGACATTTGACGTGGACAGCATGGAGTTGAGTACCAGTGTCAAGGCTTCCATAGATGGAGGCGCCACCGTTACGTCCACAGGTACATTCAAATTGAAAGGAACGAAAGCCACGCCGCAGTTTATCAATACGATGACAATGGACGGCAAAAACATCACGCAATTCTGTGATGGAGAGTATATGTATACGGACGACGGTACGAATAAAAACAAGATAAAACTTGGCGCAAGCCCCGATCAACAGACTCCGCAGCCACAAGACTCGCAACCAGGTTCACAACCACAAGACTCACAACCGGGTTCACAGCCACAAGACTCGCAACCAGGTTCACAACCACAAGACTCGCAACCAGGTTCACAACCACAAGACTCGCAACCAGGTTCACAACCACAAGACTCGCAACCAGGTTCACAACCACAAGACCCGCAATCCCAACAACAAAACGAAGAGCCTTCTCTTGATTCTTATATAGAAGGATTTTCCGGCTTGATAGATGCAGGTAAAATCAAGGAAATGAATTCGCTGGAGCCGATAGCAGAAAAATATATTGAAAGTATTACAGCAAAAGATATAGATAACGGCAAACAGTTCGATGTTGTTCTGCTTCCTGAAATCGTAAAAGAGTTAAAATCCAAATTGATAAGTGAAAATTCCAATGTTGAAAATAGCCCTACTGTAGAAGTTAACACAATAAAGTATTCGGCAACTATAAAAGACGGCTATGTGTCTCAAATTGTATTCTATTTCGACTTAAATGTAACCGCCTCTAACGACACTGTGGCCAAAAAAGTGACTGTAGAATTAACACTCAAACCAGTCAATCCCGGACAGGCAGTCACCTTTGATTTACCAAGTACAGCTGGTTTCTAAGTTGGATGCATTCAAGCACGAATAGTGTGTATTCGACATACTTGCGGGAACTATTACGCAAGTATGTCGTTACACGACCTTAATGATTATTTGACTATGATGAGGAGGATAGGCATGAGAACATATAAAGATTATTTACTTCACGCAAACGAGCGTTTTAAGATGGTACAAGAATTGCAGAAAGAAGGGCTCATCTGCGACAATGGGGAATTTGTTCCCTCAGTTCATTATCCGCCAATTACTCAATATAACGCAATGTCACCCAACGAAGTATTACAGAATTATACCCTTCCTGCGGACGGCATGACAGACATTTATGTGCATTTTCCCTTTTGCATACGCTCATGTACGTTTTGTCATTATCCTGGCCTGATCGGCGATCGGATTGCCGAAAAGGAGAAATATATAAAATATTTAAAAAAAGAAATTGAACTCTATCTGGAACGTTTTCAAATCAAAAATTTACGTCCGCGCTCTATACTGATCGGCGGTGGCACACCCACGTATCTGCCGCCGGCAATGCTGGAAGATTTTTTAGATTTTTTTAACAGTAAAGTAGATCTGTCCGGCTGCAAACAGTACAACTACGATGTTGACCCCGATTCCCTTGTAGGTGAAGACGGGAAAAAGCGGCTGGAAATAATGCGTGCGCACAATGTCACAAGACTCACAATCGGCGTACAGTCTTTAGACAACCAAGTGCTTAAAGTGATGAACAGGGCCCATAACAGCAAAACCGCTATTGAAGCCATGGAAAATACAAAAGAGTTCGGTTTTGACCTGAATATCGAATTTATATACGGTCATCCGGGACAGACCCTTGAGAATTGGACAGAGGTCATGCAGCAGGCCGTGACTTTGAACACCGACGAAATTCAATTATACCGCTTGAAAATACTCGCTTACGGAGACAAACAAGGCCATATTATCAACAAACGGGAGGAAATTCCCGATTTCGAGCAAACTATGAAAATGAAACAGATTGCTATAGATATTTTAAATGAAAACGGATGGCATGAGAATATACGCCGGGTTTATACTAAAAACAAAAAGAATATATCCCGCTACGCGTATAATCAGTGCTGCAACCTGCATGACCAGGTGGGATTTGGATTGACGGGATTCAGCAGCTACCGCGACCGTTTTATGATCAACACCCAGTATTTTGACCAGTACTACGATGCCATCGACAACAACACCCTTTCAATTTCCAGGGGACTCGTACGATCTCCGGAACAACAACTGCGCTGGTCAATAATTCTACCTTTGAAAAATATGGATGTCAAGAAAGGCCGATTTAAAGAAATAAACGGCAGAAACTTGGACAACACGATATTCACAGAAAAAATGAGGAATTTAAAAGCATTCGGGCTGATTGAAGAGGACGACCGTCGCATTAAATTAACGGAATTAGGCTCTTTTGTTGCTGACGAAGTTGCGGAGCAGTTCAATTCTGCGGAATATCTCCCCTTTGAACAGTCAAGATATGCTGACGGATTGCTTAATCCATATTTATACAACACTTCGGACGATGCTTTCGGCAAATAACGGCTTTTAGCGTAATATAACGAACTCATGCTAAAATCAAAGTAAAAGAAAAGAGGTAAAAAAATCCATGAAGAGACCTATAGATATATCCTGCAATACTAAACATTCCCTTGTCCATATTGGGAGTCTTGACTCTTTTGACTTGACAGAAGGCGGAATAAAAGCGGCATCTAATATGTTGCAGTATTTTGAAACAGGTAACAAATCAAGTCTGGAAGAAGCGGTGAAGATTTATAACATGCTTATACCCAACGAGAATTTTGGAGGGGAATATACAGCTCTGCTTTGGATTTGTAAATATTTGCTTGATTCGTCATCAGAATTTATGGAGGGTTTTCAGTACAATCCAACTGTAAGTAGTTGGTATGATTATCTCAGTGAAAACGGTTTTGAAAAGCTTAAAATGTATATAGAATATAAATATCATTTTAAAACGATACCTGCAATGGATATAGAAAAAAATCTTATGCTTCGATATTTGGAGGATTTTATATTGTTTTCCAATCCAGACAGAGAGCGATGGGAAAAAACCAGAAAGACACTGAGCAAACTGCGAATTAGGCCAGGATTGACGATTGCTGATGTCGGATGCGGTTCAGGATATTTCACGTTTAAGCTTGCTCATATGGTAGGTCCTGAAGGAAAAGTCTATGGAATTGAAATAAATCCTTTGCATCTTGATTATCTACGCAAGTTCGCGAAGAAACAAAATATTCAAAATGTGGAAATTATAGAAAGCAAGGCGGACGATATCGGGTTAAAGAAAGATATAAAGGCAGATATCGTTTTTTCCTGTTCTTTCTTCCATGTGCTTTACGCGGTACCTAGAGACGAAAAACGCCGTCCCTTTATTGAAAGTATTAAAAACGCTTTGCACCCTAACGGCGCGTTGATTATTATGGACAACGACTTGCTTACAGACGAGAACATGCCGTATCATGGCCCGTATATCGCGAAAGATTTATTGATCAGCCAGCTCTATTATTACGGATTTAAACTTGTGAAAACGGTTCAGATCATTAAGCAGAGATATGCATTGATTTTCGAGCAATTTGATGTTAGCAAGATGGAGAATAAAACAGACTTAGCTAAAGGTGTTATTTCCGTTATGTCCGGGGTTTCTTTAGTCAGATATACTTTAGCCGATGCCGATCCTGAGTTAAGATTCAGCGAAAAAGGCAGAAACGCCGCTGGGCTCTTTCTACGCGCCTTGATTGATAAAACTCACGAAAATATTGATGCAGCCAAAGCAGCTTATGAAGAGATTATACCCACTGAACGTATAGGCGAAGAATACACTGCTTTTTCGTGGATTTGTGATTATCTCAAAGCTGATGGGGAATATCGTGCTCATATGATTGTTGATGCGTTGGTAAAAGACTATTTCGATTATTTATCAGAAAACGATTTTAGCTTATTGAAGCAATATTTACTGAACCAATATGAATTATCACGAGATGAGTTTCAGGTGGATGAGGCTCAGCCGATGGATTCTGAAGATTTAGATCAACTTAGCGAATTGATCGCCTTTAATAACCCTGCCCGTGAACGCTGGGAAAAAACAAGCGAGATGTTGGCGTGTTTGGATATAAAGCCCGGCGACGTTATCGGCGATGTAGGCTGCGGACACGGATATTTCACATATAGATTCGCGAATCTTGCAGGTCCTACAGGAAAAGTATATGCGACAGACACCAACAAAAACGTGCTCTCTTATGTTGAAACTATACGAGACAAATACGACCTCAACATCGTGCCAGTGGTAAGCGCATTAAATGATACCAAGCTTCCGGCCGGGCAGTTCGATAAAATTTTTATCTGTTCGATGTATCACGCCGTTTATGTGGGTTCGATTGAATTTGTCAAGGATGCATTTGTTGACAGTATTAAAAAAGCCCTGAAAGATGACGGCAAACTGATTATCGTAGACAACGAAGTTACCCCCCTTGATGACGCGCCAAACTATCACAGTTCCGGTATCGACCGGCGGCTTCTAATCAGTCAATTGGGCCATTACGGTTTTACTCTGGTAGACGAAAAACAGTTTGTTCCCCAGCGGTATATTTTAATATTCCAAAAGAGAGCGTGATGAAAATATGGGACAGAGTATAGCAGCTAAAGAATTTATAAAAAAGGAATTTGCACAAAAGGAATTGACAAAAAAAGATTTTACAAAAGCGGAAATCAAAGAAATGCTTTTATCAGAAGGGTCAGCGCAGCAAGAGCTTTTCACGCAGGCGCGTCTGACACGAGAAAACGTTTTTGGAAACAGTCTGAAAGTCCGGGGCGTTATTGAAATATCCAACGCCTGTGTGAAGCACTGCGATTACTGCGCCATGAGTTCTCACAATCCCAAGTTGGAACGCTTCACCCTGGATGCTGAAACAATTCTTCAAACCGCCCGGCACATCAGGAGCACAGGAATCCCCATAGTATTCCTGCAAAGCGGACAAACCCCAAGGTGTGACGACCTGCTTTATAAGGTTATACCAGCTATCCGGAAAGAATTGGACTGCGAAATCCTGCTGTGTGTGGGGGAAAAACCAAAATCCGTCTACGAGGCGTATCGGACAGCAGGCGCAGATTCCTATATCCTGAAATTTGAAGCATCCAACCCCGCCCTGTATGAATCCGTGACGCACAGTGCCCTGAAAAAACGCATGGAATGCACGGCCCACATCCGGGAAACAGGTATGAAATTAGGAACAGGAAGTATTATCGGCTTACCCGGCCAAACCCTGGACGATATTGTGGACGACATCCTATGTGCCATCTCCATGAAACCCGACTTTGTCAGCGCGGCCCCTTTTATCGCCAACAAAGGAACACCCTTTGAGCAGATGCCGGTGGGAGATATCAACCGGACATTAAACGCCATCGCCATTTGGCGTATCGCCCTGCCATCCGCACTGATTCCAACTGTGAGTGCGCTGGAGTACATTCATCCGGAAGGGCAGGCGGCGGGGCTTTCCGCAGGCGCGAATGTCATCGCGGTGAATTTCACGCCAAAGGCCAACCGGGATAAATACGCGATTTATGCAAATGACCGGTTTATCGTAGGGCTGGATCACGCGCAAAAAACAGCCAAAAAAGCCGGAATGCGCTTGCTGTTGTGCGCCTCAGAGAACTAACGCGGGCTGCGCCCGCAAGTGGTTAGTGGTCAGTGGTCAGTGGTCAGGGATTTTCAGGGGAATACGGAAAGAGGGGAAATTCTCAAAATGACGGAACACACGGAACACACGGAAAGAAATCGTGAAGCCCTATTAGTCAAAACAACATCTTTTCCGTCGCTGGCGGAATTATTCGGCACGGCTGCGCCCTGCTTGATAGCAGGTCCATGTGCTGTTGAAAGCCTGGACCAAGCCGAAGCTATTGCCCAAGCCCTTGTCCGCTGCGGCATAAAGGTTATGAGAGGCGGAGCCTATAAACCTCGCACTTCCCCTTATGATTTTCAGGGGTTAGGGGAGGACGGCCTAAAAATACTGGACTTTATCCGTCAAAAATACGGAGTGCTGATTGTCACGGAAATATTGGATCCGCGGGATTTGGAACTTGGTGTGCGCTATGCCGACATGATTCAAATCGGATCCCGGAATATGCAGAATACATCTTTACTGAAAGAAGCCGGCCAAACCATGCATCCCGTTATGTTGAAACGGGGCATGATGTCCACCCTCAAAGAGTTTATGTTCGCTGCCGAATACATCGCCCAAACCGGGAATCATAAGCTGATTTTGTGCGAACGGGGCATTCGCACCTTTGAGACCAGCACACGCAATACCTTGGACATCAGTTCAGCAGCTATTATCAAACAAGAAACATCTTTGCCCGTCATTGTGGATCTAAGCCATTCCCTGGCTCGCAAGGATATCCTCCTCCCTGTAGCCAAAGCTGTTCTGGCCCTTGGGGTAGACGCCTTGATGGTGGAAGCCCATAATGATCCCGCCTCCGCCCTCTCAGACGCCGCGCAACAGTTGTCTTTGCCGGAACTGGAAGAGTTTGCGGCAGATCTATTCTGTTAGTAACTTAGGAATTCGTAACATCAACAAAAAACAAGAAAATCCAATACTAACCACTAACCACTAACCACTGACCACTGACCACTTGCGGGCAAAGCCCGCATTAGATGCCAAAGACGATCTGCCAGACCTCACTCCCTACATCACCAAGTGCAGCCCCACCTTATAAATATCCCCAGCCCCCAAAGTAATCACCAGATCATCCGCGCGCACAGTCCGGCCCAGGTAGTCGCTGATTTCATCCAGAGTCGAAAAATACCGGGTCAGCGTGCCCTTTCTTTCAATCAAATCCGCCAGAGACACAGAAGAAAAGTCAGATGTATTTGTTTCCCGAGCCGACGAGAAAACCTCAGCCAGAACAACTTCATCAGCCTGCAGGAAAGACTCAGAAAACTCATTCAGCAGCCTCTTCGTGCGGCTAAACGTATGAGGTTGAAAGACCGCCCGGATACGCCGTTCAGGATAGGAGCGCCGCACACCATCCAAAGTGGTCTGGATTTCCGTAGGATGATGGGCATAATCATCAAAAATAATCGCCCCATTGCGCGTACCGATGCGTTCAAAGCGGCGCTTGGTGCCCGTAAACCCTGATAACGACGAAAGAATAATCTCCATAGAAAGTCCAAGATGATGGGTCAAGGCAATCGCCGCCAGAGCATTCAAAATATTGTGCCGGCCTGTAACGAGCAGATCCAGATGCCCGGAAAGAACCCCATAAATCTTGACATCAAAGTGACAGCCTTGGTTATCATAAGATATGTTTTCCGCTTGGACATCCGCTTCAGCGCTGAGCCCATACGTTGTGACATGAGCTTGGGTTACAATGCGCTGGCGGGAAGGATCCTCAGCCCAAATAGCCAAATGCCCCTCCGGGGGCAGCTTCGCCGCCAAGCCATTAAAAGCCGATATCACGTCATCCAGATCCTGGAAATAATCAGGATGATCCAGTTCCATATTGGTAATAATCAGATGCGTAGGCGAATAGTTCAAGAAATGCCGCCGATACTCACAGGATTCCGCCAGAAAGAGAGGACCTTTTCCCACATGGGCATTGCCTCCGATGCTTGGAACCTCGCTGCCAACCACAATTGTGGGATCCTGATGGTTTTCAAGCAAGATTTTTCCCACCATAGCCGTAGTGGTCGTTTTTCCATGAGTGCCCGAAATACATACTCCGATTTTTTCTGACATGAGCCGGGCCAAATACTGAGGGTAGGAGAGGATTTCCAGGCGCCGTTCCTGGGCGCGTTTCACTTCAGGGTGATTGGTATCATAAGCCGGCGAAACCACCACGAGATCTGCATGTTCCACATTAGCCGGATCAAAATCCTGAACCTCAATATGGCACGCATCCAAAATATCGTCAGTAAAAAACCGCTGAGAAACATCCGATCCCGTCACAAGGGTATCGGGGCGCTCTTTGGCAATCTGGGCTAAAGCGCTCATACCTGTTCCCTTAATGCCAACGAAATGAATATTCTGAGGCAATCTGCATCGTCCTTCCATGAGTGATTTTCGGAACTAACCAGAGAACTGGCCAGTGGAAAAATACATCCATTGACCATTATACCCAAGTTTATAGGAAAAAGCATCTCTAATTTTGTTGAATTGTTGAATAATAATTAAAAAGAAAAGGGAAACTTTTGTGAATTAAATTTATTATATAATACTATTATGGTAAAAGCAACAGCACCCTCCCTTCCTCCTTAGGAACTGTAACTAAATAACTTTGACATTATCTCTTATTATAAGACGAATTGATGACTATGTAAAGCAATGTACAGGTAAGACACCCCGCGAGAAATTTAAAATTCAAATTTCGGTGAACAAGGTCAGATCCTTAGATAGAGTCCGATATTTGAGGGAAAGAACCAAGCTTTTATATCCGAAGGGCGGACTTTCCTCACCCCTCATGAGTTTTTCGGCTGTCTGTTTCGCGCTCTTGATATCAATCCCGTAATGAACCGCCAAAAAAAGCGGCAGTTCACTGGTGCTAAATGAGCTGTATATCAGTTTTTTTTCACCGTTTTTATGTTCGTAAAGATCACACGTCATAGATTTCGTAAAATACTTGCCAAATTTAGCATCTTCACCCTCAATATGCTCGATGAGCCAATCACTGACTGTATAGGACAGGGCAAAAGCCAACTTACTGGTGGGCCCATTTATTTCAAAGTCCAAATAGAGCCCCTTAAATGTTTGAACAAAATCAGTATGGATTTTCTTATGTGCCGGAAAATAGGGATACTGACTTTCTATCTGTAGTTTTTCCTCGTCACCAAAATGTTGGATAACGTACTCTCCCATAAAATCCAAGCATTCTTTCATTTCTTCACTGGTTGGATTTGCGCCGCTTAACGTTGCCGCATGATTCACAAAATCAACCAGCCCTTTGTGTTGTTTATCAATATGCTCGATATTCATTTTCATCTTATCTGTAAATTCAAACATTGTCTCTTCCTTCCTTGGTCAAGCCATTAAAGTTGGTTAACCTAAACACTGCACGACTGAGAATACCAATCCCGGCCGAAGGATAAAGGATATTGAACATCAATTTATTTATTCCACCAATACCCCTAATTATCCTTGTGCTTTTTCGGTGTTTAGCAAAAATAATATAAAAAAAGAACAAAAAAGAACCCAGACCCCCTGAAGGTGATATCCTTCACCTCAAGTTGATATCCTTCACCTGAAGGCGATATCTCAACTTGACCCGGGAGCTGGGTTCTTAATTAAAACTTTGGCCTTTTATTCTATCTGAATAAGCTCAATCTTCGCTTAGGCGCTGTGATTAAGGTGAGTTGAACTTAAACGTTACGGGACGCGCCTGAAGAAACAGCAGCCGATGTGTCTTTAGCTTTCTTTAAGAATTTTCTGTAGACAAAGATCGTATAGGGAAGCATGATCACAACGCCAAGCAGCGCGATAATCAAGCCCACCAACAGCGCCGGTTCTGTGTTGGCGGCGTTGGCGATCGTGAGAGTCGGATCCATAGTGCTACTTGTTATATTAGCTGTCAGATGTTCACTCGTGAAATCGGTGAGTCCTGTCGGATTATACTTATCGACTGTCATCGAGTTAGGAATCAGGCGCGGGAACAAGGACGCCCCTACTGTGCCGACCACACCCAAGCTTGCGAAAATGGAGGCAAACAGAGGTTTAATTTTTGATTCCTTTCCTGCCATGAAATAGAACAGCATTCCGCCAACAGCCAGGAGCGGGAACACAAAGAGCGGTGGGAAATTCATGAAATTCTTGGACAGATGCGCTGCCCCGGCTAAGAAGTCATGGCCTTGCCCGCCCATAAAGGTATAGATCCCTATCACCAGAAACAGTGCCAGGCTCACTCCAGCCAACACAGGACCTTTTTTGCGCACACTTGCGCGCACGTCTTCATTTCCCGTGGCATTCAGATAGTTACAGCCATGCCAAGCGAAGAATACCAGCGCAAAAACGCCCACGAGAACCGAGTAGGGATTGAGCAGCGAGAAGAACTTACCGGCTTCAAAAGCAGGATAACCGGCTTCATTCACGATGAGGGGAAGCCCTCTCATGGCGTTGCCCAGAGCCACCCCGAGCAGAACAGGCAGCAGAATACTGCCGAGACCAAAGCAGGCATCCCAAACCTTGCTCCAGCCAGGCGTATTCAGCTGATAACGGAATTCAATAGCCACAATGCGCATGATTAAGGCAACCAGCACAAGCATGATGGCCAGATAGTACCCACTGAATGTGACAGCAAAAACCGCCGGGAACGACGCGGCAATGCCACCTCCCAGAGTGATCAGCCAAATCGTGTTGGCATCCCAGAAGGGACCGACTTTTTCTATCATGTTCGGACGCTGTTTTTTGGAACTGAACAGATAAAGGCTTCCTACGCCTATATCATATCCTCCCAGCAAGGAGTACACGAGCATAACAACCCCGACAAGAAGAAACCAAAGAACTTGTAATAATGTGACTTCCATTAGGCTTCAATCCTCCCTTCTGTGTGAGACCCCGTAAGGGAGATCGCATCGGGACCCTCTTCTACTTTACGTTTCACCAGGAAGACATAAGCAAGTGTCAAGATAAGATAGAGCGCGACGAACAAAAGAACTGACACCAGGATTTGCTCAGCAGGAACTTTGTCAGAGATGGCGTCAGAGGTTTTCATCATACCTTGGATAATCCAAGGCTGTCTGCCAATCTCAGCGGCCATCCAGCCCACCTCCGCCGCAATGAGACCGAAGGGAGCGCTGATCAAGGCAATCCTCAGGAAGAGCGACGAATCCTGGAGTTTCTTCCTGGCCTTCAGGAAGATCCCCCACAGGCCAAACAACAGGAAGAAAGTCCCAAGTGCCATCATCGTGCGATAGGAGAAAAAGGAAAGCAGAACAGACGGCCACTCTTCTTTGGGCACATTTTCTTCAGCGGCAGCATCCTTAATTCCTGTGACCGGCGCATCGAAATCACCATAAGCCAAGAAGCTCAGCATTTTGGGAATGCCAATCTTTAAGTTGGTGACTTCTTTTTCCTGATCAGGAATACCGAAAATCAGGAGCTCAGCCCCTTCCCCTTCTTCTGTGCTTTCAAAGAGTCCTTCAAAAGCAGCTAATTTGAGAGGTTGTTTTTCGACAACCTCGAGGGTATGCCAATGACCCACAACCCACTGAGCCACAGAGCAGACAAGCAGAACCACAATAGCCACACCCATGGATTTCATAGCGAATTCCTGTTTCTTCTTCTTCAAGAGATACCACGCGCTGATGCCCAGCACAAACCCGGCGCCTGTAATCAGGCACGCAATCAGGGTATGGGTAATACGGGGCATAGTGGACGGATTAAAAACAGCTTCAAAGAAGTTATCGAGCTGAACTTTTCCATCGAGCATCTCAGGATTCCCAGCAGCGTCTTTAATATACCCAGCCGGGGTCTGCATCCAGGAATCCACGGCAACAATGATGAACGCGGAGAGCGTCGCACCGATAGCCACCATAACACTGGACACAAAGTACAAAGCTTTGCTGACTTTGCCGCGTCCCCAAATCAGGATACCTATAAACGTCGCTTCCAAGAAGAAAGCAATGGTGGCCTCCGCCACCAGAGGCGGAACAAACATGCTGGCCGCATAGTGGGTGAAGTCTGCCCAGTTGGATCCAAACTGGAAGACCATCACCACGCCAGTGGCTGCCCCCACAGCAAAGGTGATACCGAATAGATTGACCCAGAAATAAGACAGGCGCAGATCATCCTCAGACTTAGACTTACGGTATTTTGCTAAAAAAATCACATTTAACCAAGCCAAGCCGATGGATAGACACGGAAAAATAAAGTGGAAAGCCACCGTTACAGCGAACTGTATACGGGATAGTAATACAACTTCCAAATCGCAGTCCCTCCTTAAAAATTATTTTAGTATATCTATAACATTATGGACCCTAATCAAATTATATTTCAACCTGAGAATATTTCAATACAAGTTGTAATAATATTTTCTTTGTGCGATATATGGGAACATTATTGACGTGATGCCCTAAGTAAAATTAATTATTTTAGAAATGATTCCATTTTTTAGCTCAATTTAAGAGCATTTCTTTTATCATTATCTTAGGAAATTATACTCCTATTATTTGTTAAATTAAATTCACTTAATAATAATTCCAGAATAAATTGGGGGTTTTGGGTGAATAGGCCCCTAGACGGGCTTTCCACAGACATATATAGTTACTATATATCTATTAAATAAATAATCTATATAGTAAATCTGCAAATTCTTTAAACAATTTCTGGGACTCGGGACTATAGTCCGTGGTGTATTTGAAAATTAAAAGGCAGAATAAGCATAGGTGAGGGGAGAATAAAATGCAAGATGTCATAGAATTTGGGACGATATTAAAATTTGTGCGTAAAAGCAGGCGAATCACCCAGGAAGCGCTGGCTGATTCCTGTGGGCTGGATAGAACATACATCGGATTATTGGAAAGGGGCAAGCGGAGCCCGACGATGGAAACTCTATGTAAATTATCTGTGGGATTAGATATCTTACCATCCGTCCTCTTGGGGTACTGGGAAGACACCCTCGCAATGAAGTGGAGGGCGCAGCTACATAGCGTGATCAGGAACGCCATAGCTCAGGCGAAGAAAGAGAATCCTGAAACGTCACAAGTTCCCTTGGAAGAGCCTGCCCCTAAAGAGGCGCTCTCTGAAGATACACTGAATTATGCTGCACCTGAAAAGAACCCTCTTTTCTTTAAGGAATACGTTCACTCGAGTCAATACTCAGGCCAACACAGTTACCTGGTGGACGAGCCCACCCAGACGGATAACGTTTCTTTCCATAATATTTCCACAGTTATTGATAAGGCTATCCTTTTGGGGTTGCTGAAAACCAAAGTCAGAAAGAACGGCTATGATAAATCAACGGTTTTTGAGGGAATCCGCTCCGTTTTAACTCTTGTGCTGGCCGACGAAGCCCTGGGCCTTAACGCGGCACAGAACCAAAATATCGCGCAAAGCATTATAGACATTGTTGAAAAAATATATGATCACAACGACGGGGACATCCTCAAAACAGGAATGGGCTCAGAATAACCGATTATGAGTATACTATAAGGCTATTTGGGCTATTTGGGCTGTTTGGATTTAGCAGCTCCATGGCGGCGCCGCCAAAGCAGCCCGCAGAGGACAGCGCTGCCCAGACCCAGCACAGGATATACCGACGCGACCATATTGGAAAAACCAAAAAATGAACACAATAACGCTCCGGCACATATGAACAAGATTGCCAGAGCCCTTTTTTTTCTGTCCTGCCCGGCAGCAGGGGACCGCGACCTGGCAGGCGACCTGTGTGACCCTTTAAAAAGCCTTTCCGTCAGACCGTAAAGAAGGCAGAGAGCGCTTGTGTAAATCTCCAAAAGGAGCACTGCGCTGTAGCCGACAGCCAAAAGAGGATGGAGCCGTGTGGCCAGGAACAGCATCGGAATTTCCCAATTAGAACTTTCTGGAAGACTGCAGGCCAAGGCTGCGAAGATACTAAGGCTTGCCAGGCCGATGCCCAAAGCTCCCAACAGAGCCCCTCCCCTCAGAACCCGAGAAGAGGAGGCCGCCTGCCCCAAAGTTGTGAGCACAGCCAAAGTGAGCAAGATATTGTAAGCTACGTATAACAGAGCCGCCACTCCCGGGGCCGCCAAAGGTACTCCTTGGATGAGAGGGTTTCTGGCTATTTCTACGGGAGGAAAATCGGCCAAAGACAGAGGGTTCTGCCACAGAGTCAGCGTCGCAATGAGGACGATACCCCCTATCATCAGGGGCACCACAACGCTTATAGCCATAATCACTGCACCCCGTCCCCAAAGCACTGTCAAAAATGTTGGAATCAAGATAAACAAACCTCCCACCCAAAAGGGAAGACCGACGAACTCGGCAAACAAGGCTCCGGCTCCCGAGGTCATCACGACCAAAACACCAAAATAACTGAATGTGATCATGACATCGAAAACCAGATACCAGACCGACTTGCCAAAAACCGTGTACAAGAGATCCTGATAAGTTGCTGTCCGGCTGCGAAAAGACATTTGCATAATCAGGTTACCCATATAGAAGAAGAGAACCCCCGCGCCTAAGATACTGATGATTCCAACCGGTCCCGCAAAAACAAAAAACTGCATGATTTCCTGTCCAGAGGCAAATCCAGCTCCAACCATAGCTCCTATGAAGGCTCCGGCGATGGTGAAGGAGGAATAGCTTTTGAGGCGTTGTGGTGGCAGAGGGAACACCTCCCTAATGCGGTCTCCGACCGCAAGTATTCAGGATTCAGCATTCAGGATTCAGAATGAAAATTTTTTTTAGTGACGCTCCGCGTCCATAAGGGACTCATGATGGCTTCTATGTTATCCCCCCTGCACATGTTATCCCCCCTGCGCTTGCGCCCACCGCCAATAGGAGCTACAATTAAAGGTGTTTCCACGTCATATGACGTTCATGCATGCCTATGACATGATCACAAAAATCATTCTTACAATACCTCTTAATATATGATATGGCTAAAGGATTGGTATTAGTAACTTAGGAATTCGTAACGTCAATAAAAAACAAGAAAATCCAATACTGACCACTAACCACTGATCACTGACCACTTGCGGGCAAAGCCCGCATTAGAAGAGATGACTGTATTTTATGGAGGGATACCCATGACTCAAAGAGACAGGCAGTTTTACACAGTGCTCATCGTGATTATTTTTAGCTTTTTCATTATTATAGGTCTGGGCCATTTCCGCACCGCACAACTTATGCGAGATATCTTGGTAGGGGAACAGCTCCAAGATACATTAACCCACATCACCCAGAGCCAAATTGATATCCAGCGGCTCAAACTGCTCAAGGAAGATCTGCAAGATCCTTATGCCCAGGAACTCAGAGGCAAATTGGCCGGCATCCGCGCGGAGCAAGGATGGGCGAATATCTATCTTGTCAGCAAGTTCAAAGATGATACGGGTCGTGGGTATTGGGGATTCCTGCTGGACAGCCGTTTCCCGGATGATCCGTTGGCTAAGGTCGACGCAGTTACGCAGGTCGACACAGTCACCTCGGCCGACACAGCCACCTTGGTCGACACAGCCACCTCGGCCGACACAATCGCCTGGATGGATCCTTCGTTTATGTTCGATGTCCCTGAGATTATTGTAGAAAAAGCTTATCGCGGCCAAACCACTGTTGGCGAGCCCTACACCACAAACACCGGCTCAAAGGTGGGAGGCTTTGCGCCGGTGGGCTATGGACAAAGCAACGAGGATGGGGACGATGTCTTGGGCGAATTTGCTGTGGCTGTCCTCTGCGTGGAATATGATGCGGACACGGCAAATGGATTTATATACAAGACTCTTTATATTCAGTGCGGGGTTCTCGCTCTGGGGGCGGTTCTCATTTATGTGGTGACACGGAAAAAGGTGGCAGCGTAAGCGGGCTGCGCCCGCAAGTATTCAGAATTCAGGATTCATAATGATTCAGAATACTGTGAGTGTATGCTTCCGGCAGCTGGCGCCAGAAGAATAATCTCTCTCTTAATAGGAAATATTAGGAAGGAAACTTCATAAACATTCTGGGGAGGGATTTTTTTTGTCTCAACAAGAATACCATGTGTATACACGCCACTATGCTGAAGAACTGAGTCAGCGGATTAACAAGATGTGTTCTGAAGAAAAATTATCCTTAAATTACAAGGAAAATCTTTGTGGGAACACGCTATCTCTGACTTTTTCTTTGCCTGAGCCTCACACAAGTCGGCACAGCCACACAGGCATACACACAGAACCCCACGCAGATCCACACACAGAACCCCACACAGGCCGACACAGTCATCCGGGTCATCCGGGTCATCCGGGTCACCTGGGTCACCTGGGTCATCCGGGTCGCCTGAGTCACCCGGATGACACAGATCACAACAGCCACTTGGGAAAATCCCGGGAGGAGAGTATCTTATGCCGGATACAGAAATACTATTTCATTCAGGCGCTCATTGATGTGATACAAGAGTGCTGGGAAAAACCTCAGGTCTATTCGCGCCTCAAAAAAACTTTCGAATGGACAGATGAGGAGATTCTGCAAAATGGAGAATCCATACTGCAGCGGCTTAACTGCAGCGAACGTGGCCACAAGAATCTGCGCGGAAAATTTTTGGCCCGGGAATTAATCGCCTATTTTGAAGAGCAAAAATCTCTGGATATTGAGGGATACTTGGATTTTCGCGGCAAAACATATCATAATGTTCTGGCGCGGCAAGTGGATAGCGCCGTGGCAGAGCTGCAGATGGAAGAGGAAGAAAAATCATCTCTGGAACTTATGCGGAATATTTTGCAGCGCAGACCGGAAAAATTTGCTGTACTGCATGTGAATCTGGTAAGTTCTGACACGATAAACCTGTGGTCTTCCCAAGGCCGTTTGCTGAGCGTGTCGGCAGAGGGGGAGCCCTGCGAGATAGATATTCCTGACATCCCATCCCAAGCCGCGATTGGCGTAAAAGGGGAACCCTGCGAAATGGATATTCCTCTCTTGAAGGATCCGAATCCATTAAGGTATCACAATCCGGCGGATTGTCCTATTGAAGATGTGCTGATTCCTGTTCTCTATTTTTTTGGTCCCCGGGAAATTGTTTTGCATTCCTGTCACAGATTACCCCACGCCTCCAGCGATATCTTAGCGGTTATGGGGGTGCTGCAAAATGTTTTTGACGAGGCTTTTAGGTTGTGCCCGGGATGCGAGAAGTGTACTTGACATATTTTACCTATTTGATCTTTCTCCCAAAAGTCGGTATAATCGTGCTTAGATGGAAGTTACTTATGAAGAAGGGAGAAACATGATCAAGGTCAGCCTTTTAGATGGTTCTGAACGATTTATTGAAGAAGGCAGTACAATTCTAGATTTAGCAGCCTCCATTTCTGAGGGGTTGGCCCGAAAAGCTCTCGCGGGAAAAGTGAACGGTGACTTGAAGGATCTGGAGTTTCCCCTGACGGATGAAGCCGCAGTGGAGATTGTGACGCCGGAAAGCGAAACAGGGGATGGGCTTGAGATTTTACGTCATTCAACGTCTCATCTGATGGCCCAGGCTGTACAAAATTTGTTCCCCGGGACTCAATTGGCCATAGGTCCGGCTATTGCTCACGGGTTTTATTATGACTTCGATTCGGAACATGTGTTTGTCCCGGAGGATTTGCCGGCTATTGAAGCGGAAATGAAGCGGCTGGTCAGGGAGGAGCTGCCGGTGACACGGGAGGAGCTTCCCCGCAAGGATGCCTTGGCGTTGTTCCGGGAACGCCGGGAAGCGTACAAAATTGAACTGATTAATGACCTGCCTGAGGAGACGACGATTTCTGTCTATCGTCAGGGGACTTTTGTGGATTTATGTAGGGGGCCCCATGTCCCTTCTACCAAGAGACTCAAGGTGTTTAAACTGCACACCCTGGCTGGGTCTTACTGGCGCGGGGATGCCAAGAATAAGATGCTGCAGCGCATCTACGGACTGGCTTTTGCCAAGGAGTCGGATCTTACGTCCTATCTTCACCGCCTGGAGGAAGCGAAACGCCGGGATCACCGCAAGCTTGGGGCGGAATTGGAGTTGTTCAGCCTCTATGAAGAGGGGCCGGGATTCCCGTTTTTTCATCCTAAAGGTATGGTGCTGCGCACGATGCTGGAGGAGTTCTGGCGTAAGGAACATCGCAAACGGGGATATCAGGAGATCAAAACGCCCATTATTTTGAGCCGTACTTTATGGGAAGAGTCGGGGCACTGGGATCATTATAAGGATAATATGTATTTTACTAGGATTGACGACAGGGATTTTGCGGTGAAACCCATGAACTGCCCGGGGGGTATGATCGTGTATAAGAGCAAAATCCACAGTTACCGGGACCTGCCTCTCCGCTGCGGGGAGTTGGGACTGGTGCATCGTCATGAAATGTCGGGAACCTTGCATGGCTTGTTGCGGGTGCGCAATTTTACCCAGGATGACGCTCATATTTTTATGCTGCCGAGTCAGATCATTGATGAGCTTGTGGGTGTGATCGATCTGGTGGATTATTTTTATAAGGTATTTGGGTTTGAGTATCATGTGGAGCTGTCTACCAAGCCGGAAAATTCCATGGGCTCTCAAGAGACCTGGGATATGGCCACTCTGGCGCTGCAAGAGGCGCTGCAGCGCCGGAACTTGGACTATAAGATCAATGTGGGGGATGGCGCGTTCTATGGCCCGAAAATTGATTTTCATGTGAAGGATTGTTTGGAAAGAACCTGGCAATGCGGCACGATTCAACTGGATTTTCAGATGCCGGAAAAATTTGATTTGACTTACGTGGGGGAAGATGGCGAAAAACATCGTCCGGTCATGATCCATCGGGTTGTCTATGGCAGTCTGGAACGGTTCATCGCGTTGTTGATTGAGCATTATGCCGGGGCGTTTCCTGTGTGGCTGGCGCCGGTTCAGGTACGGATTTTGCCTATCAGTGACCGTCACCAGGCTTACGGGGCCGAGGTGGCGGAGGATCTCAAAGATGCGGATATCCGTGTAGAGGAAGATGTCCGCCGGGAAAAGATTAATTACAAGATTCGGGAGGCTCAGACGGAGAAAATTCCCTTTGCTCTCATTATCGGCGACCGGGAGGTTGAGAACCGCTGTGTGACCCTGCGCCGCTATGGCCATAAGGACAGTGTGACGCTGCCTGTGGCGGAGTTCCGGGAGCTGGTGGTTATGGAAAATGCGTTGAGAACACTCCCCACACAGCATACAGAAACTTAAGGAGAAACGTACGCGTATGGATGTAAAAATCAGCAAAGCGGGGCTCGGCTCAGGAACTTCGCTCTGGGTGAGCGAGGTTCCCGCTGGGGAAGATGTCACAGGCTTTGCCCTTGTGTTGTTTAAGGAGGAGAGGGTCACCCGGGAAGGAGCGTCCTATTTATCCCTAACCTTGGGCGACCGCCTGGGGCAAGTAAACGCTAAGCTTTGGGACAGTTCATCCCAGGATTTTACAGGAATCGAGCAGTACAGCCTTGTCAAAATCCGTGGCACAATGGGCCAGTGGCAAGGGCAAAAGCAGCTGCGCATCCAAAAGATCCGTTTGGCCCGGGCCTCGGATTCTGTGGCGCCTGAGGATTTTGTGGCGGCAGCCCCCGAACGGGGCGAGGAGATGCTGGCTTACGTGCATGAGACCGTTGAAGACCTTGGCCATCCTCATATCCGGGCGCTTTTACAAAAGGTTTTATGGGAACATCAGGAGAAGCTGCTCATCGCTCCTGCGGCCAGCCGCAATCATCACGCCGTACGCAGCGGTCTGCTTTATCACATCAAAACCATGCTGCGGGCCGGACTCAGTTTGCTTCCGGTTTATCCGTTTCTGAACAAAGATCTTCTGGTCGCGGGGATTATTCTGCACGACATGTCCAAGCTTGAGGAACTGGAAATCGATCCTCTTGGCGTGGCGTCTCATTACAGTGTTGAAGGGAATTTATTGGGCCATTTGGTCATGGGCGTCACACAGATAGACCGGGTAAGCCGTGAAGTGGGTATGGACAGAGAAACGGCTTTGCTTCTCGAACATATGATTTTAAGCCATCACTATGAACCGGAGTTTGGCAGCCCCAAGCGGCCTGCTTTTCCTGAAGCGGAACTGCTTCATTACTTAGATATTCTTGACGCCCGCTTGTATGATATGAATCAAGTTATGGCCGATATGTCTCCGGGCTCCTGCTCCGATAGGGTCTGGCGGCTGGAAAGCCGCAGGCTGTATCGGCCTAAGGGGCTGTAACTGAAGCATATCAACTGCGTCGAAGCATATCGACGAAAGAGTGAGGATGATTTTAAGATGAGCAAGCGAAGCAAGCGACGTTATACTTCCAAAAAAAGTTCATATGATCCCAAGAACCAACGTCAATACAATTCATATGACCAGGGTCACTCCAATTCATACGACCAGGGTCACTCCGATTCATACGACCAGGATCACTCCGATTCATACGACCAGGATCACTCCGATTCACACGACCAGGGTCAATCTGATTTATATAGTCAAGGTCAATCTGACCCGGATGTCTCTCTCTATCAAGATGAAGGCGATCTTGATTCCGGCGCTCCCACTCATTATGAGGATCACCTCAATCCAGACCTCAGCTATTCGTCTCTGAGTCTTTACGAAAGATCCCCGGGCCAGCCGAAAAAATCGAAAAAAAAGAAAGTGCTGGTGGTGCTGAGTATCCTCATGATCCTAGGTTTGGGAGGCGCCGGGTTTTATGTATGGAAATTTGTGTTTGCGGGAACCATCACACCCGTCCTTACAAACCCGACCAAAGATGTTTGCCTCATTACAGGCCCGGAGGCCTTGGAGGATCCCATATACGAAAACATCTGGGCGGGTATGGAAGACGCAGAGAAAAAGCATGGACTTAGCATTGGGCATGTTGCCATCACCAAGGATACAGAAAAAGACGTTGACACTGCCATTGACAAAGCTTGTAAAGAGTATCATCTGGTGATTTGCTACGGTCAGGATATGGCTGATAATCTGGCAGTAAAAGCTCAAGTCTATCCCCACATCAAATTCATCTTGATAGAAGGAACCCTGCTCCAAGAAGGAGAAACCACACCCCCTCCCAACATCTTCGAAGCCGGTTTCCGCAGCGAAGAAGCCAGCTATCTGGCCGGCTACCTGGCCGTCAAAAAGAGTCCCATAAATTGTCTGGGTTTCATGGGCGGCAAGGATGAAGCTACCATGAGAACCTATTATGGGTTTTATGTGGGAGCGCTGTCTGTGGATCTCAACTGCGAAATTAAGTGGGGCTTGCCAGGCGCCGCCTATGACAGCAACCGCATCAAATCTCTGGCCTCAGATATGTATCAGGATGGCGTTCAGAGTATCTTTAATGCTGTAGACCCGCAAAGCGGCCAAATCATTGCTGACGCGGCCCGTAAGGAAAACAAAAAAATGATTGCCTTTGACGTCGCCTCACACTCCTCAGGCACGGAAGTGCTGGCCACAATGGTTAAGCACTATGATACGATTGTGGTAATGCTTTTGGGCGCGTACAAAGACAACACCTTGACATTCGGTCAGAAAATGGCCTATGGTTTCAGGGAGAAAGGGATAGATTTTCTTAAACCACCCGGCCCAACAGATATCACTGATGACATCTGGGGAAACGTGGAAAAAATGAAGGAGAAAATCCTTGACGGGACTTTACTCATTCCGGGAACACGGGAAGAATTTGAGAGCAAGTATTTGGTGTAATCCGTAAGGAACTGTCCTTTAGGGGCTGTAAGGAACTGTCCCTTATGGCGTTAGATCTGAATTCTCGTGGGTATACTAATTATAGAGAAACATGAACCTCTGAAGAACATGAACCTCTGAAGATTTCCCGGCCATGAAGGTTTTTAGACAGCTTACAGCGAACTATTGATACAGGCTCTTGTGTGAGGTGTGTTATTCCCTTACAGCCCCTTACAGTCCCTTAAGAGCTGTTGGCATCTTGGCATCCTCAGAGCCGAAAGGAGCGCATAGATATTATGGCAAAGGCAAAAACAAAGGCAAAAACAAAAGCAAAGGCAAAAACAAAAGCCCGGAATATATTCTTGGTGTTACTTATCTGTTCCATCGGTGGAATAGGGGTTTCATGGGGCTGGAACACCTATGGAAATGAGATGCCCGGCGTTTCCGGATTCACGGGAGAAGACTCCCCCCTTGACCCTTCCCCCAAACTGACAGTCATGCTGAACGGCTCAGATGTCAGCCAGACATGTTCTGCCCACTATGAAGAGGGTCAGATCTATGTATCCGCCTTGCCTCTTCTGGAGCAATTAGGGGTCGCCGTTCTGGCGCCATCTCCTTCCGCCTCTTCTTCATCCAAAACCCTTTGGGCTGTAACAAAAGATCATGAATTACACCATTCTTTGGGAACGACGCAGATCTCCCTGGATGGCAAAACACTCACCTTGGAATACCCGTCCATTCTGGAAGGCGACAATGTCTACGTTCCGCCGTCCTTTTTTGAAATTATTTCAGCCGGTCAGCTCTCACAAGAAATTGATGAAATCAACATGAACCTGGCTGTCCTTGTTGAGTCTTCCCGCCTGCAAGCTTTAAATGACAAAAAAAACACTCCCTATTTCCATGCCGACCACCTCTTTAGATACGCCGACTATGTCAAGAAGAATCCTGATTTAAATATGGAGAAAGTCATCATTTATGTCAATGCCAATTTGGACAAGCCTTTCTATACAGATGTTTCTGTCATTGTTCAGCCCGAAGATATTTTAGTCCTCTGCAACAAATATAATCAATTTCCCGACGGGTATGTCCCCAAGGATCTCAAAAATGTGGGCAGCGGATTCCTGCTGCGCGCAGAAGCTGCAGAGGCTTATCAGAAAATGACGCAAGCCGCGGCGGAACACGGCGTCTTCTTTCGGCTGCGGTCAGCTTACCGCAGTTATAGAGAGCAGCAGGGTCTTTATACCAACGCTGTGGCCCGGCAGGGTACAAGCCAAGCGGATCTCTACTCCGCACGCCCCGGATACAGCGAACACCATAGTGGATTGGCCATCGATGTCACCATACCCACAAATGTCAGTGGGAGTTTAGCTTCCGTCCGGTTCGAAAACACCCCTCAATTTGCCTGGTTCCAACAGCACGCCCATGAGTATGGATTTGTTCTGCGCTATCCGTCAGATAAAGTATCTGTCACAGGGTATGCCTACGAACCCTGGCACTATCGTTATGTGGGCACAGACACGGCCAAAACACTACATGCTCAGGAACTGACTCTGGAAGAATATTTCGCCATGGAGCAGGGAGAATAATGTGGTGAATCATGTGGTGAATAATTTGCAAGGGTGTAGTTATAAATTATAGGTATTCTAAAAAATCCTGACCTACATGCTTACTTGTGAACGGAATAACAGCATCCTTTTCCCATAGATTGCTCTCGCACTTGGTTTTGAGCGTTAGCATGGGCTGTGCACTCGAAACATTCCAACGCATACTGGCTTGCTTGAGACGCTGCTGCAAGACAATTTTGTTCCCGCTCTCTATTGCACCACTGCCAATGAAATATCCTTTAGCTATGGTCAGGATGTTCATCACATTCTCCGCGCGTTCGAGGGATATCATGTCATTGTTTTTTTCGGGATTTTTAGGAGGGCTATTGTCGGTATGCCCCTCCACAATGATCCTGTAATTGGCGGGGTTATCGCGAAACACGTTAATGACATGATCGAGCACATCGTGCAGCGCCGGGGTCGGCGTCAGGCTAACAGTATCAAACGCGTCACCGGAGCGAACACGCGCGTAGATGCCGTCTGGGGAA
>Ga0082212_10001172_pt1 | contig 38586 bp, 33 predicted proteins | sample TergutNt197P3_FD_71548 | JGI IMG/M metagenome (GOLD analysis project Ga0082212, IMG submission 71548) | Neocapritermes taracua P3 segment gut microbial communities from Petit-Saut dam, French Guiana - Nt197 P3 | ecosystem: Host-associated > Arthropoda: Insects > Digestive system > Gut ...
CGGGCAGGTCAAACGGACCGTAATCGTTCTTTCGTTCCGTCACTCCGGGAACGCCGACTATCTGCATCACCTTCGGCTCGCCGTCATGCCGGAAAACGGAAAACGCCATGACAAGGCCAAGTTCTTCATCCACCGCGAAAATGCGGCGATCGCTGATGTCTTTGATATAACTCATAACGTGAGTCGTAAGCTGTTCGCCGCATTTCATTTTTTCAAAAACGGCAAAATCACTGCTTGGATCCGGCGAAGGATTGCCGGCAGTGATGCCGCCGTTTTCCCTGCGCTGACAGCTGTCGGCGAACGGAGCGACATTGCCGTCGTTTTTAAGTATGGATTCGTAATACAAATTTGCTATTTCCAGCATTTTATCCCTATGGATACGCTGCAGCTTGGGCAGACGTTCAAGGAAAGCGGGCCGCGGTTTTGACAAATTTGCGTTCAGCGGCTGATCACCGTGAACAACAAGGTGGTCGATTTCCGTAATTTTGCCGTCTATTCGTCCGTCGGCGATCTTCAGACGTATGGTGGCGAGCGTAGGTTTTTTGTTTTCTTCGATCACGCCCATGAAACCGACTTCGCCCCTGTCGGGGTCGGCCGTGTAAATTTTAAACGCTGTAGGGCCGCCGGTCGCGGTCTGCCATAGTCCTTTTGTCGTGTCTATCACTTCGCCGTTTTCAACTATCTTCACATTGGCGGAAAGCGGCAGTGATGAAGCGTCGTGTTTCGGCAGAGCGGCAAGGTAATTGTCCATCATGTCCGTCAGACATTTGCGGTTGCACGTCCAGCCGTCGCTCGCCTGGTAGGGTGTGCCGACAATAGCCCCCGCCTCGATTTCGTAAATCTGCCCGTTTTTAATTTTATATATATGTACCGCCGGAACGGTGAACTGCCCCCAATCATTCGAGCTTTCCGTAACGCCGGGTTTATTTCTTATTGGAAGCGGATTTGGTTCGCCATCATGATTGAACATGGAATAGATCATCACCAATCCCATTTCTTCATCCACGGCTGCAAGACGCCGCTGATTGATATGTGTGATGTATCCCATGATGCCGGTTGAAAGCTGTTCTCCACATTTCATCCGGCCGTAAGCAGCCATAACGCCTATAGGCGTTTCACCTTCGGCGGGCGGCATTTGATTATTTGCCGCGGTGCCGCCGTTTTCCCGCCGCTGACAATCGTCGGCAAAAGGCGCTATTGTCCCGTCGTTGAATTGAATCGCGTCATAGTAGGCAAACGCGGCCTTTGTCATTTGTTCGCGCGAAACACGTTCCGAAGGAGCGAGCTTTGTGAGAAGACCGGCGCGCGGCGTTATAAGCGTGTCCGGCGTGCCGTTGTCCATCGACAGCGACGATACCATGTGGGTGATTTCCGCGATCCGTCCGTTTACGGTCTTCAGACGCGCGGCGAACAGCACGGGCTTGCCGGCGTCTTCCATCATGCCCAAAAAGCCGACCTGGCTTTCGACCGGGTCGGAAACATAGATTTTAAATTCGGTCGGACCGCCCGTGGCGGTTTTCCAGAATCCCTCGCCAATGGTCGTTGGCGTTATGTTTTCCACCAGCTTTACGTCGGCGGCAAGCGGTAATCCGGAGGGATCATGTTTCACCAGGGCTTCAAGATACTGACCCATCAGCCTGACGAGCGGTTCGCGGTCCGGAAGTGACGCCGCCGCGTTTTCAGCGTCTTTTTGACCGCATCCGGCGGCATAAAACGCGCAAAAAAGAATAACGAGAAGAATTGTTCCTTTTTTCATTTACTGCTCCTTTTTTAATTTCAGGCACACGTTTTTACGTTACGCAAAACCGTAACGGTTCGGCTGGTTTATTATCATGCGTTTCTTCCATTGCCTTTTCAAACGCAATGACATCTTTGTTGATCAATCCGTTTTCTCGCGCTATAGCCGCCATCGCCGTACCCACGCGGATACGTTGTTCCGGAACAACCGCGCTTGTCAGAATCTCACGCACTTCGGATTCCGTACTGCGCCTGTTTTCAGCCGCCCGCAAGCGTAAGGCGCGATGTACATAATCAGGCAGATTGCGTACCGTAAGAACCGCCATAATTTCACTCCGCTGTTATTGTTTTCGGTGACAGCAAATCTAATACGTTGCTGTCATTATTGCAAGGCTTCGTACGAAGCTGAACTACAGCCATGGGAGGTGCGGACGACCCGTCCGCGCTCGCCTGTAACTGAACTCTACCGAGAGATGCATTCCTATGGAATGCAGTTTTTTTCGGTTGCCTATTTCTACCGGGAGATGCAATCCTAACGGATTGCAGACCGATTTGCATCCCGTCAGGGATGCATCTCCAGGTAGAAAAAAGCATCTTAAAATCCGCATTCCGTAGGAATGCATCTCTCGGTAAAAGAAGTTACCAAATAGATGGTTCGCGGCGGGACGCCGTGGGCGGCGCCGCCTACGGCGGCAAAAGAAAAAGGCCGCCGGATATTCAGATCCGGCGGCCTTTCCTGCTTTGTTGGGCGAGCTGACATCATCGGGCAGGTTTGAAAAACCTGCCCGATGATGTCAGCAATTAAGCACTAACCCAGTTTGTTTTTGGACTGGAGATAGTCTGCTACGTGTTTCAGGTCAAGGTCCTCGAGCGTTTTTCTCGTCGGGTAACCTGATTCGGTGTTCCATCCTTCAAGTCTGTAGACATGTTCCAGGAACGTATCGACGCCCTTTTCGGAGAGGTATAGCTCGTGGCAGTTCTTCACGCTCCATTCCCCATTTTCAAAAACAGTACGATTATCGTAGAAACCGCAATAGGAAGCTCCGGGCCTGTAGTAGTAGCCATTGAACTTCTCCATTTTCCGGTGCCGTCCCTGTAGAGCGTAAATCGAACGTATCAGGCTGAAAATGCGGCGGGCGCTTTTCATTCCGTCGTTAACGAACGAGTGATCTTTTCCGGTTACGACTTTCATCCATCTGGGTTCAATTTCGGGCGTATGACCGAAGCCCTGTGGGTGCGACGCGCTGAACGGCTGCATATAGCCCCAGTCGCAGAAACCTATTGATTCCTTGTAGTAGATCCAATAGTGATGGTGCCAGGTAACGAACTTGGCCTTTGGCTCGGAATAAATTCCGGTTTTATACGCCTGCTCTCCCTCTTCCCAGGTGTAATCAAACCAGAATTCGTCCGCGTCCGGCATTCCCGTCCGCTGGGCGAGGACTTTCACGTACTCTTCGCATGTCATATTCCTTGGTTGGCTTAAACTAAAGTCATGGCAATTGACGTCTCGGGAATCCAGCAGGTTGCTGTACGCCCATTCCACGTTGGGCATGGACCAGTGGTCACAATAACCCCACGGTGTGCGGCGGCAGAGCACATTAAAATCATCCGTCCGCCCCAGAGCTTCGCAGAACCGATCGGTGCCTTCCGCAAGAAGGTTGCCGATGCCGACGCGATTTGAAAGGGCGTAAGCGTAGATTTCCAGGAACTCCCTGGTGCCGTATTTTTCCATCGGCAGCGGACTTGTATCCCATTTGGTGCCTGGGCCGATGACTTTCATATCGTACATCTTTTTCATGTACCAGCCGAGCGCGGCGTATGCGGGAATCGTCGGCTGAATCGGGAAGTCGGGGTTATGGTCGGTACGGAAAGACATAGGGCCCTGAAAGCAGCATTCCATTCCGCTTATGCTGTACTGCTGGCATATGTCTCTGCCGCGCATGTTCTCGATGCCATTCATGCTAATTTGCGGAAACTCCGGAAGCGAGTACAATGTGGCTTCCGCGCAGCCATCCGAATCCTGGCCGAAAGCTTGGCCGCGTCCGCGGTCATGACAGGTGCGAATAGGGCCGCATGCCACGCAGCACGATTGTCCGTTGCCTCCTCCGCCTCCGCGGCCCCAGGTTGTATTCCAGTATTCGCGGGTATCTCTCATCCCTTTCGGGTCGGCGATTTTGATGCTGCCCGTGCCAAGAAAAGCCACGGCTTTAAGATTTTTGGATCCCATTACGCCGCCGAAGCCGCCCTGGCCGCCGCCGCTGCCGCCGCCGTGAATGACCGAAGCGACGCGCGTCATATTTTCGCCCGCCGCGCCCATGGTGACGATTTGCGGCCTTTGCAATGAAAAATTGCCGCTTTCAAGACGTTGCCATTCCTCGCCGTAACGGACATTGGAGTTTTTCCAGATTTCTTCCTGGCATTCCCATGAGTTAAGACCCCATAAACTTCTTGCGTTCTCAATCGTGACTTTGTCGTCCACAACATTTATGTAAACGGGGTTTTCCGCTTTTCCGATGATGGATATGCCATCCCAGCCGGCCATTTTCATCATGGTGGCGAACATGCCGCCGAAATTGGTATGCCCGAACCACTGAATCGGATAGCACATCGGAGACAGGCCGGAAACGTTCGTGCGTGGGGCGCCTGGAACGCCTGTACCGGCAAGAGGACCAGACATAAATGAAATCATGTTGCGCGGATTAAACGCGTCCAGCAAATCCCAGTCGCCCGGTGCCACGCAGTAATCCCAAAACATCGCCGCCCCGAATCCATATCCGCCGCCGAATTTTTCATATTTCTCTGTATCGATCCGTGTGATTGCCGCTTCTCCCGTCCCTTTGGACAGATCCACTAAAAGTATTTTGCCGCCATATCCTGGTGTAGCCATAAAAATATCCTCCTTTCCTTTCTAGTTTCCACCGCCGGGTTTTGGTTTAGCGCCGCCGCCAGCACCGCCGGGAGCCGCACCGGTTTTTGGTTTAGCGCCACCGCCAGCGTCGCCGGGTTTTGCGCCTGGCGCTCCGCCGGTTGGTTTCTGTTTTGGAGGCGGCTGCAGATTGCGGTCGTAGCCGTTATTTTGCTCGCCGCCGCCGCGGAGATCGGCCTGGTCTGGCATCACGTCGACGACTTTCAGCGAGTTTGCGGGGCAGGCTTCAACGCATGCCTGTGCGCCGTCCGGCCCGCCTTTTTTGTTGTAAAAAGGAGTATTAACGCACAGATCGCATTTGGTGGCTTTTTTCTTAGCCGGATTCCAGATGACGCGGTGCGGCAGTTGCGGACAGGAATTGACGCAGGTCTGACAGCCGACGCATTTTGCTTCGTCGATCATGCGAACATTGCCGTTTTCTGCGCTGACGTGACATGCACCCGTGGGGCAGTTTTCCACACACAATGGGACAGGACACTGCCGGCATACATTCTGACGTATGTCCAGTGGATATTTTTTGAGTACAGCTCTGTGTACCTGGATTCTTGAAAGAGACAAGCTTGTCGCCCCGTCATGAACCAGTGAACAGGCCAGCATACAGCCAAGACAGCCGGCACAACCCCTGCTGTCGAATACAAGGTATTTGCTCGAACGCGGATAGTTGGCCTTTTGCTGCGCGGCCGTGGCTTCCTGCGTCCCGGTAACGGCGACTGCCGCACCTAGTGCTCCGCCGGCGAGAGCGGTTCCGCTCCCTACAACGAAGGCGCGCCGGGAAAGTTTTTTTTCTTCGGCGCTATTTGTTTTTTTGTCATCTCCAGCCATGGATAAACACCTCATTATTAATAATGTTTACTGTAATTTATTCAGCATTTCCTTTTATACGCCAAGCCGGAGTTTTTGTCACCTATTCTTTTCAGGAAAGCTCATTACGCCACGAACGCCACGCTATAGGGAATTGTATGAGATTGTAAGAGATGCTAATATTACGCATTGATATTTTCGATCGTTCGGTGGTTTTATACCAAGCAGCGTATTTCCGTTTGCCGTATCGGTCAGAAAGGGAGCGGTAATATATGAAAGATCTGTCGGGCCTGGAGATTCAGGATTATTTTCGTATTTGGTGGAACAGGCGCTGGTATTTTCTCGTTGTCTTTGTGTTGGTGGCCGCCGGCGGATGGATTAACGCCGAGAAAAAACCTGTTGTTTACAGATCCGTAGCTAAAATTGTCGTTGACATTCCGCTTTCCTCCGTTTCACGTTCGACGTCTTCCGTTCAGGAACGCAAGGCCGTCATAAGGGAACAGTTGTCAAGCCGCAGTTTTCTTGAAAAAATGATTCAGCAGACCGGAGCGTACAATTGGGGAGAGCGCGCAGGGCTTGACATGGAACTGGCAGTAAGGAACATTCAGAGAAGCCTCGTAATCGACAACACATCGGACAGGACATTTAATGTTTCCTTCCGGGCGACCGACCCAAACATGGCTCAAAATGTAACCCGCCAATTTACCGAAGAACTTATTCGTTCCAGCAAACGTTCAACGGAGAACAGGGCCAGGATCCTCGACAGATTCGTTGAAAGCGAGTTTAACGAGGCGGAAAAGAAACTTAGGGAACACGGCGAGAAAATCGGGGCGTTTAAGGTGCGAAACGCCGGAAAATTGCCGGAACAGGCTACAGAAAATGCGAACGCCCTCGCCGCGTACCGTTCACAGTTAAGCAGTGCCGAATACGCCCTACAGGTGGCGAGAGACAATAAAGACGCCGTTATTGACCGGTATAACGCGGACAAGCAAATGAGAGCCAATATAGCGCAGCTTGAGCAGCAGGTGCGTTTGTCTTCCGGCGCGAATACCGCGGTTTCAAAAAACATGTCGCCTGAAGAGTTTGAACTTGCGCAAAAGATGGAAGCAAAAGCCAGGTATGAGGCAAATCTGGCCCAGGCTTTGGCTAAATATACCGAGAATCACCCCGACGTTGGAATTTTCAGGCGAGAGATCAGCCGGCTTGAACAGGAAATTGTGGAAGCGCGGGCGATACTACCTTCTTCATTTATGGGAATAAAGGAAGAAGGCGGTGAAGCGCCGTCGTTCCGGACGAAAGCGGATATAGAAGAAGATAGACTGGAAAGGGAACATATGCGCCAGGTCGGCGCGATAGATGCCGATATTGCGAAACGGGAAAAGGATCTGGATGCGCTAAGGAAGACAATCAGCGATTTTGAGTATAGGTACAGATCCGCCCCGGCGCTTGAACAGGAACTGAATGATCTTCTTCGTGAAAACGCGATGCTGCAAAAACAATACGACAGTTATGCGACTCAGAAAATCAACGCATCAATGACGACGGCTGTTGAAACCAGCGACGAAAACGAAGTTTATCGTGTACTCGACGACGCCAGTTTACCGATGTCTCCGGAGACGCCGAAAAACAGGTATATTCTGATGGCTATTTTCGGCGGTTTTGTGGCCGGTATCGCGGCGGCGTTTGGCCGTGAACTTATTGACGGCACCGTGGGCAGCGAGGAAGAGGTCAAAAAAGCTTTCGGTCTTCCTCTGCTGGCTGCTATCCCGATAGCCCCGAAAAAAAGTAAAAAAACGGAATTGAAAAAAACGACATGAGATTAATATCTGATTTTTTAAAAGAAAACGAAGAAGCGTATAAAAATAACGCTGATTATCCTGCATACGGAACCGCTCACGTATCGACTCAGGCGGAATTTGCAGAGCGACCCGGGCGAAATGTTTCCGAACTTCCGCCTGTTTCGTCCGTAGCTTTACCGCCGAACATCGTCGAAGAAGAGATTTTTCCCGCGGCAGAATTTGATCTGTCAAACGCCACGGATCAGATAAAAAGAGCGATGGATCCCGGAACAATTCTCGGCGAGCAGTTTCGAATACTGCGCACCAGGCTTTCATTGCTGCAAAAACAGACCGGTATCCGTAGCATACTGATAACCAGCACGGTCCCTAATGAAGGAAAAAGCTTTACGTCATACGCTTTTGCCGGTGTTGTAGCCCAGGAACACGACAAACGCGTCCTCGTTATTGACGCCGATTTGCGCAAGCAGGGATCCGGCCGGGATTATGGGCTTGACCTTGACGGTTCTGTCGCAGGAACAACGCAAATATTGCAGGGAACAAGCGACTTCCGAAAATCTTTGCTGAAATCGGTTGATCCTGAATTCTGGTTCCTTCCTTCCGGTGCGCTTCCGCCTAATCCTTCGGAACTGCTGAGTTCTCCAGAAATGGAAAAAATGCTTCGTTATGCGGCCGGGAAATTTGACTGGATTATAGTGGATTCGCCGCCGGCACTGGCTTTATCCGACCCCTGCCTGATGGCACCGTTGTGCGATGCCGTGGTGTTCGTGGTACGGGCCAATTCAACATCGGCGAAACTTGCGAATGAAGGCATGAATAAAATCGGGCGTGAGCGAATCTGCGGTGTTGTGCTGAACCGGAAGAAACAGATGCATTCGTCCCGCCGATATTATCAATACTATTATCAAAATCAGAAATAACAGCGTTTGAGTGTGAAAAAAAAACTGAATGTACTAACCGTGGACGTGGAGGACTACTTCCATGTGGAGGCATTTGCGTCTTCGATCGCGGTTGCAGATTGGCCGGAATATGAACTTCGCGTCGAAAACAGCGTTGAACGGATACTTGAGCTTTTCAGCCGTTACCAGGTAAAAGCGACTTTTTTTATTCTCGGCTGGGTTGCGGAAAAAACGCCTGGATTGGCCGGACGTATTGCAGGCGCCGGGCATGAAATCGGCTGTCACGGATATGCCCATCAACACATACTAAGACAGACTCCGGCTGAATTCCGTGAAGATGTGCGGCGCGCACGCCGGATGCTGATTGATCAAACCGGGCAGGCGGTAGAGTGCTATCGCGCGCCGAGTTTTTCCATCACAAAAAAAACGCTCTGGGCGCTGGACATTCTTGCGGAAGAAGGATTCACGATTGATTCCTCAATATTCCCGGCGCAGCACGATCTGTACGGAATTGCAGACGCGCCCCGATTTTTGCACAAACGAAACGGACTTTTTGAATTTCCGCCGTCGACGATACTCAAGGCGGGAACGCGCGTCGGCGTGGCGGGAGGCGGATATCTGCGGCTGTTCCCTTACCGTTTTACGCGTTGGGCAATCCGCCATATAAACGAAAAGGAAGGACAGCCTGCAATGGTGTATTTTCATCCCTGGGAAATTGATCCCGGACAACCCAGAATCGCGGCTCCCGTCAAATCCCGGCTGCGGCACTATACCAATCTCGGGAAAATGCACGGTAAAATCGAAAGGCTGCTTCAGGATTTTCACTTCTCGACGATTTCAGATGTTTGCGCCGCCTCGGATTGTTCGGAATGAATATGAATAAGGAACCTTCCGCCATGACGATCATTTTTCTTGATAAATTCCCTGGAAAATTCTATTCTCTGTTCTCAATTGATCATGCCGAAAAATGACTTATGTGGAATTATTTTGCGTTACGAAGAGTAGGTTTTGCTTTACTGGAAACGCTTGTTCTGGCGTGTTGCGGATTGGCCGGCTATTTTTTTTATTTTGCCGCATTCCCTTCCAGCGGCGCTGAAGCTCTTTATGTTTTGTTCAAGGGATTGATAGTCGCACTTGTGTTCCAGTTTTTCCTGCACTTAAGCGACTTATATCAATTTCATGGTTTGCGGTTTTCCTACAGGTTTTTCGAGCTGTTGCTGGGCGCCATTGTTTTGGCGGTTCTGGTTACGTGTATCATTTTTTTCGTTTTTTCCGGACGGACTACCGGACACGGTGTTCTTACCTGGAATTTGATTCTGGCCGCACTGTTTGTTTTCTTATGGCATGTAGTGCTCCGCGTTTATCTGCGACTACGGGTGCCGCCGGTAAATCTGCTTCTGTTCGGCGTCAATAATCTCGCGGTCTCCGTTGTGAAGGAAATCCAGGATCACCCGGAACTGGGTATTAAAGTTGTCGGTTTTTTAGCCGACAATTACGAAACCGACGATGTTTCAGCCGTCAATGCAAAGATTATCGGGAATTACGACAATCTTACAAGCATTGTAGTGGAGCATAAAGTGAATCATGTGGTAGTGGGGTTGTCCGACAGCCGTAAAAAACTTCCCATCGACGAACTGCTGGATTTCAGGACAAAGGGTTTGCTGGTTGAAAGCGTTGAAAGCTTTTATGAACGGATCGCCGGAAAAATCCCGGTGGAAAATTTAAGGCCGAGCTGGCTGGTTTTTAACAGCGGGTTTGACGTATCCAAAGACATTTTTTTGCAAAAACGTATCCTTTCAATCATGCTTTCCATAATGCTCCTGGTTTTAACATCACCGATTTTATTACTCACCGCTATTATCATTAAACTTGATTCAAAAGGTCCGGTTTTTTACAAACAAAAGCGCGTAGGCGTGAATGGTCGGGTATATAAGCTTGTGAAATTCCGTTCCATGCGGCAGGACGCCGAGAAGGAGTCCGGGCCTGTCTGGAGTACGCCGGGAACCGACAACCGGGTCACCCGGGTCGGGCTATTCCTGCGCCGGACACGCATAGATGAATTGCCTCAGATATATAATGTTTTACGCGGCGACATGGACATGGTAGGTCCTCGACCGGAGCGTCCGGCTTTTGTCGAACAGCTTTCCAAAGACATACCGTATTATGCGTTGCGCCATGTCGTCAAACCGGGAATTACCGGATGGGCGCAGGTCAGCTATGGATACGCAAGCAAGCTGGAACACACTATCGAAAAATTGCAGTATGATCTTTTCTATATAAAAAACATGTCTTTGACGCTTGACCTGCTGATAATTTTCGAAACGGTGAAAACCGTCCTGGTTCGCAAAGGTTCATAACGAAACGCTGCTTTAATGTAAGATGAGTGTTTTTCCTGTCATCTCTTTAGGTTTTGGAATTCCCGCCATTTCAAGCAATGTAGGCGCAATATCGCACAGACACCCGTCCGTGCGCAGAGTTGCGGTTTCAAGCGCAGGGTCACACAGGATCACCGGAGTCGGATTCGTCGTATGCGCGGTATGAGGCTCTCCCGTTTCAGCATTGATCATCTGTTCGGCGTTGCCATGGTCGGCAGTTATAATGGCACGGCCGCCGTTACGCAGAATCGCTTCAACCATTCTGCCGGTTTCAATATCAACGGCGCGTACAGCTTCAACCGCGGCGGGGATAATGCCGGTATGACCCACCATGTCGCAGTTGGCAAAATTCAGGATCATGAAATCGTAAGCGCCGGATTCGATGCGCGTGACGGCTTCGTCGGCGATTCCGCGGGCGCACATTTCAGGCGCCAGGTCGAAAGTCGCCACTTTCAGCGAGGGGACCAGTACGCGATCCTCTCCTGTGTTCGGTTCTTCCACGCCACCGTTAAAGAAAAACGTAACATGCGCGTATTTCTGCGTCTCCGCGATGCGAAGCTGGGTTTTTCCAAGCGCGCTCAGATATTCGCCCAAGGTATTTGCCACTTCTTCGGGTTCATTGACAATGCGCAGATTGGTGAAGGTTTCGTCGTACTGCGTCATAGTTACGTACCTTAGCGGAAAGAAGCCGTCCCTGCGTTCAAACCCGCTGAAATCTTCGGAAATAAAGGCGCGGGTCAACTGGCGCGCACGGTCGGGCCTGAAGTTAAAAAACACAACACTGTCGTTCGGCCTGATCACAGCGACGGGTTTACCGTCTTTTTGCACAATCGTTGGTTGAACAAATTCATCTGTTTCATTTTTTGCGTATGATTTTTCAACCGCTTCCTCCGCGTTTGCCGCTGTAAGCCCTTCTCCAAGCGTGACGGCGTCGTATGCGCGCTTTACGCGATCCCAGATATTGTCGCGATCCATGGCCCAGTAGCGTCCCATTACGGTTGCGATTTCACCCGCGCCGATGTTTTTTATTTCGGATTCCAATTCTTTTATGTACCCAAGACCGCTTGACGGCGGAGTATCGCGCCCGTCAAGAAAGCAGTGAATATAAACGCGTGGTACACCTTCCCCTTTCGCCATTTTCAGCAGGGCGTAAAGATGCGTATTGTGACTGTGAACTCCGCCGTCCGACACCAGGCCCATCAGGTGGAGCGCCGCACCCGGAGCCTTCGCGCCTTCCATCGCCCAGAGAAGTGTTTCTTTTTTAAAAAACTCGCCTTCGCGTATGTCCTTGTCGATTTGGGTTAGTTCCTGGTAAACGACACGTCCGGCACCGAGATTCAGATGCCCCACTTCGCTGTTGCCCATCTGGCCGTCGGGCAGTCCGACGTCAAGACCACTCGCGCCGATTGTCGTGTGCGCAAAGCGCGCCTTTAGCGCGTCAAGATTTGGTGTTCCCGCTTCAAGAATAGCATTGCCGTAGGCCTCGTCCGTAATCCCGAACCCATCCATTATAATCAACGCAGTCATACTCTTTTTCATATGAAACTCTTTCTAAAGAATGCTGAAATCCGAGACGCTGGATTTGTCGCCCAATACGGTTCCCGGCCGCAGCCGCGCGCCTTCACCGATGCTGCATTGCCGCCCCACGATAGACCTTTCGATGCGCGCTCCCGGAAGAATTCGCGTTCCGCTCCAGATAACCGAATCTTTGATGCGCGCCCCTTCTTCGATGCGACAGTCCTCGCCAAGTATCGAATTTTCGATCATTGCGCCCGGCTTGACAACGCATTTCCCGTCCAGCAGGGAGAAAGCGTCTATCGTAATCCGTGATCTTTCCCAATCGTTCAGGCGGCAGGAATTATGCGGATATCGCGGCAGTTGTACACGCCCAGAAATGACGCCGAAGCCTGCTTCCAGATATTTTGCCGGGCTGCCGACGTCCTGCCAGAAGCCCTGCATCGGATAAGCGAATATTTTCGCCTTTTCATGCGCCATGGCTGGGAAGAGTTCGCGCTCGAAACTCTGCGCGCCGCCCGTCGAAATGCGTTCGAGCGCCCGGCGTTCCAGGATATAGATTCCCGCATTGATCGTATCTCCGGTTACTTCATCTTCAGGCGGTTTTTCCGTAAAACGCATTATGCGGCCGTCGGGCGCCGTCTCCACAATCCCATAGCCGGATGGATTCATCACGCGTACGGTGACGATCGTCGCTTCCGCATTTTTTTCGCGATGAAAACGGAGAACCTCCAGTAAATCGACGTCCGTCAGTATGTCCCCGTTGAGCACTATCGTAGTGTCGTCGATCAGGTTCTCGGCCGCCTTGAATGCGCCGGCGGTGCCAAGCGGCTGATCTTCATGGCTGTAACGCATGATAACGCCGTACTGTCTTCCATCTCCGAATATGTCGGTAATTTTACGCGGCTGATAAGAAAGGCTCAGAATGGTTTCCGTGATATTCGCGCGCTTGACGCGGTCGATCTGAAAAAACAAAAAAGGTATGTTTGCAAGCGGGACGATCGGTTTTGGAATATGCAGCGCGAGCGGACGGAGTCGTGCGCCTTTTCCTCCGGCAAGTATAAGGGCTTTTATCATGCTGTAATCCTCGAAAATTTCAAAATATCAGTATAACATGGAATACTCTTATGAATCTTGCACCGATTTTGTTGATTTTATGATACCCTGTTTCTCCTATGAATTTGCCAAACACTCTGACAATTGCTCGAATATTTCTGGTACCGGTGGTTGTCACCGTTCTTCTGGCTACCGAAGATATCGAAGCCCGAACCTGGTGGGGAGCCGGCCTGTTTCTTGCGGCCGCGCTGACCGACATGCTGGATGGCTATCTGGCGCGTCGGCGAGGACAGGTAACGACGTTTGGACGACTGCTTGATCCCATTGCCGACAAACTCCTGATTTCGTCGGCGCTGATCGCCCTTGTGTGGCGGCATATCGCACCCGCGTGGATGATTGTGGTCATCATCGGGCGGGAGTTCGCTGTAAGCGGGTTGCGAGGTATCGCCGCGCATGAAGGATTTTCCATAGACGTTTCCAGGATGGGTAAAGGGAAAATGGTGATGCAGGTCGCCGCCGTGGTGGGCCTGATTCTCGGCGAAAGATATCGTGGCTGGGTTGAGGTAACGGCTGAAGCGCTGCTATGGGCGGTGGTTTTCTTTGCGCTTGTTTCCATGGTTCAGTATTTCCGGGAGTTCAGGAAAAAACTGGGCAACCGGATTAAAACTCATTAATGGGCGATAGCCGCTACTTGGCCGATGCGAGTTCTTTATCGATTATGGCGGAGATTAACTGGTAAGGCTGGCCGCCGCTCAGGTAAATGCCGTTAATAAACAGCGTTGGCGTACTGTCGGCTCCCGCGGCGGCGGCGGCGTGAATGTCTTCACGAACTTCTGATTTACGGCTGCCGGACGAAAGACATCCTTTGAATTTTTCCTCGTCGATTTCCAGAGACTTTATCTGCGTCAGGATATTTTTTTCCGTAAGATCCTGTTGATTTTCAAACAGGATGTCGTGCATTTCCCAGAAACGATTCTGGTCATAGGCGCAAAGCGACGCTTCCGCCGCGCGCTGAGCGTCCGGGTGGATGCTAGTAAGCGGGAATTGCCGAAATATAATCCGTACCTTTGCACCGTAGTCTCCAACGATTTCCATAAGCGTTTCGCCCATGTCGCGACAGTAGGGGCATTGAAAATCGGAAAATAGCACGATTTTCACAGGGGCGTTGTTCGGTCCGATGGAAGGCCGATCGTCGGTTTTTACGTCAAAGCGTAACGGCTCAAGATTTCGAACAATCTTGTATTTTTGTTCCAGTTGACCGATGAACGATTTGTGGATTTCTTTTTCGCTGTGATCAAGCAGGAATTCTATTATCTGATCCGCCACATCTTCTTTCGGGCGATTAACACGCGACTTGTTCAATTCGTAAATACGATCAATCTCTTCATCCGACGGCTCCACTCTCTTTTGCCGAACCTCGCGATCGATCAGTTGTTCTTTGGAAATATTCTGCTCCGCGGCTTCAAGCGTCAGTAGTTTTTCCTCCAACACGCGTTCCAGTGCTTCCATCATGGCCTCGCGTTCCGCTCGCGCGTAGGAGGCCGCGCTGCGCAATTTTCGCAGTTCAAGGGATTCCAGCTCGTCGGCGGCTGCGCCCCGGATTTCGCTTTCCGTTACGATGACGTTATTAATTATGGCAGGCGCCTTTGAGTCGGCAACAGTCGTCATCCTGCCGGCACAACCGCCGACCAAAAATCCCAAAATCAGGATAGCAAACAAAAGCGCGAAGATACTAAACGGTTTATAGAATAATTTCATTTTGTTGCCTCGATTAATCTACCTTCCCCTGACTCCTGACCTCTGATCACTGACGTACTCTAACTATTTTACCAGCGGGCGCGCGTACCAGCGCGTTGCGCAGGGAATTATTCAATGTCGAAGAAGCCTGATCCCGAACAAATTCAAACATCTCTTCGACCTGAACCTGCATTTGCTCCATTTTTTCTCGCATGTGAAGAATTACCTCTACGCCAGCCAGATTGACTCCTAACTCTCTTGTAAGCGTCAGAATAATTTCCAGTTTCCGCAGGTCTTCATCCGTATAAAGCCGTGTGTTTCCATCGCTCCGTGACGGCTTTAAAAACCCCTGGCGTTCATAAAGCCGCAGAGTCTGGGGGTGTACCTGATAGAGCTCCGCAACCGAGCTGATCATATAGCCTGCTTTTTTGTGCGAATTCACAAGGCGCCTCCCTTAGATGGTTTACGGCAACCGCCAACAATCAATTACTGACCCCTGACGACTAATCACTGACCACTATATCCGCCCGCGGGTCTTCAGGATTCAGCCTGGCCAGTTCCATGAGAATCTCCCTCGAACGCTCATCCGCCGCTTTCGGCGTTACAACGCGCACTTCCACGATCTGGCTGCCATGGGTGTCGTTCCGCGGGGACGGCGCGCCTTTTCCACGCAGGCGGAATTTTTGTCCACTCTGTGTTCCCGGCGGAATCTTGAGCAGGGTTTTTCCGTCAACGGAGGGAACTTCTATTTTGGCGCCGAGCGCGGCTTCCGTAACCGTTATAGGAACGGAGCAGAGAATATCGTTCCCTTCTCTCTGGAATAATCCATGCGGGCGAACGGCGATTCTCAAATACAGATCCCCCTGCGGGCCGCCTGAACGCCCGACATTTCCCTTGCCGGAAACCCTCATGCGAAAACCGTTGGTCACTCCCGGCGGAATACGCACGGTGATTGTTTCATCCATGGGCATTCCGCCGGAACCGCCGCATGATTTACAGCGTGCGCCGGTTTTGCCCGTTCCGTCGCAGGCGTGACATGGGCCTGAAAATCGCATGAATCCGTGTCCGCGGTTCTCCTGGCCGGTTCCCTTACATTGCGAGCAGGTACGTTGTTCCGACGCGACATCCATGCCCGTACCGCCGCAGGAAGTACATACCCCCTGTCTCGTCAGATTTATTCGTGCCGTCAATCCGCGAATGCTTTCCATAAAGGAGATATTTAACTGCTGTTCAATATCTTCGCCCTTTGATGGCCCCTGTGGTCGCCTCTGTCCCGCGCTGCCGCCGAGAATGTCGGAAAATATGTCCCGGAAACTGCTGCTTTGTCCCGTGCCGCCGAAATCCATTCCGGAAAAATTAAAACCGTACGAGTCGCCGCCGGGCGGTTCCCTGATATTGTCCGAATAAAATCCGTATTGATCGTAGATCGCGCGTTTTTTTGAGTCGCCGAGAATGTCATAGGCTTCCTGGACGCTTTTGAAACGTTCCTCGGCGGCCTTATCTCCTGGATTCACGTCCGGATGATTTTTGCGCGCCATGCGCCGGTACGCCTTTTTAATTTCAGCCTCATCCGCGCCGCGTGAAACGCCCAGAACCGAATAGTAATCTTCCTTCTTCCCAGCCATGAGCTTTCCTTAGGTGTATGGGGTGCGTGAGCCTGCTCCCGCTTTCACAGCGATGGTTTGCCGCCGCACTCAACAAGGTTACGATAACCACAACACGTTACACGCTTCCGGCGCTTATTTCGTCCATGGTTCCTGCGTGGCAGGCGCGGGAGCAAGCCGCCGCACTCCATAATTACGAGTTTTTGTCGACGTCGACATATTCCGCGTCTATTACATCGTCGTCTTTTTTGCCGATTCCACCTTCGGTATCCGCTGACGCGCCGTCATTAGGCGGCTGCTGTCCGGCCGTTTTCTGATACATCACTTCGGCCAGTTTATGGGAAGCCTTCATTAGTTCATCCGCCACGGCGTTCATTTCCGCGGCATCCGCCGAAGCATTCTCAAGAACCGCCTTGGCTTTCCCGAGTGAAGCGTCAAGCGCGGAAGCGTCGTCCGCCCCGATTTTATCCCGGTTTTCCGTCAGCACCTTTTCCGTGTTGTAGATCAGGCTGTCGAGCTTATTTTTAGCCTCGATCTTTTCGCGGTTTTTCTGATCTTCATCCGCGTGCGCCTGGGCATCCTGTGTCATCTTGTCGATTTCATCCTTACTGATGCCGCTCGACGCCGTGATCGTGATTTTCTGTTCCTTGCTGGTGGCAAGGTCCTTGGCTGAAACGTTCACAATTCCGTTGGCATCTATATCGAAAGTCACTTCGATCTGCGGTACGCCGCGCGGCGCGGAAGGGATACCCACCAGGTGAAATTTGCCGAGCGTCCGATTGTCGCGCGCCATGGCGCGTTCACCCTGCAGAACGTGAATCTCGACGGAGGTCTGATTGTCGGCTGCCGTGGAAAACACCTCGGACTTACGCGTTGGAATCGTCGTATTCCGTTCGATCAGCTTAGTGGAAACTCCACCCAGGGTTTCAATCCCAAGGGACAGAGGCGTTACATCAAGCAACAGCAATTCTTTAACATCACCGGCAAGCACGCCCGCCTGAACCGCCGCACCGATCGCCACCACTTCGTCCGGGTTCACCCCTTTGTGGGGCTCCTTGCCGAAATAATCCTTAACCAGTTGCTGTACGCGTGGAATTCGGGTTGAACCACCCACGAGTACCACTTCGTCTATATCTCCCGGTTTCAGTCCGGCATCGGCAATAGCCTGTTTAAGTGGACCCATCGACCGCTGCAGGACGTCTTCCACCATCTGTTCGAATTTTGACCGGCTAAGACGCAGATTCAGATGCTTTGGCCCTGAGGCGTCGGCCGTTATGAACGGCAGATTAATTTCCGTCTCCATTACGGTTGAAAGCTCCATTTTCGCTTTCTCCGCCGCTTCACGGAGGCGCTGCAACGCCATTTTATCTTTGGAAAGATCTATTCCCTGATCTTTCAGAAACTCGTCGATAATCCAGTCCATCAGCCGCTGGTCGATGTTGTCTCCGCCGAGATGCGTGTCGCCGTTGGTCGATTTAACCTCAACCACGCCTTCGCCTACTTCGAGTATTGAAATATCGAAGGTACCGCCGCCGAAATCATAAACCGCGATCGTTTCATCTTTCTTTTTGTCAAGCCCGTAGGCCAGTGCCGCGGCCGTCGGTTCGTTCACGATGCGGACGACTTCCATGCCGGCGATCTTTCCGGCGTCCTTGGTCGCCTGCCGTTGGCTGTCATTGAAATAAGCCGGAACCGTAATGACCGCTTTTTCAACCTTTTCACCCAGGTATTCCTCCGCAGCCTGGCGCATTTTCTGTAAAATCATCGCAGCGATTTCCGGCGGCGTATAGTTCTTGTCGCCCATATTCACCTGCGCGTCGCCATTTGGTCCCGAAGCTACGTTGTAAGGAACCATCTTCATTTCTTCGCCGACCTCGTCCAGTCGTCTTCCCATAAACCGCTTGATGGAAAAGATAGTATTTTCCGGATTTGTGACCGCCTGCCGTTTTGCTACCTGCCCAACGAAACGTTCGCCGTTTTTGCCCATGGCTACAATAGACGGGGTGAGTCTTCCGCCCTCAGGATTTGTAATAACCTTGGGTTCACCGCCCTCCATTACCGCTACCGCGGAATTGGTGGTTCCCAGATCGATTCCGATAATCTTGCCCATTTTTCCCTCCCGAAAATTTCCTTTATAGTTCTTTAGTAGTAATTGTTAATTGCCAAATTTTCTCAAACACGATTTTTATATAAAATCTGAGTGTGTTCCTGTCAATCAAGGAAGCGTTGGATAAATGTCTGTGCGGTATGAGGCACAAGGCCTGCCTGTCGGCAGTCAGGCGTACGGAGCGATTCGTACGCACAGACATATATTCAACGCTTCTAAAATCCGGAGATAAAAGCGCCCAAACAATTTCAACGATTTTGGGGAGATTAGCGAGGACGCCCGCACTCAGGGGTTTTTCAATTACCTCTTTAGAAACTTTTTTTTGATATCCGGCCAGAATTCAAGGAACACATTTTTTACGGAATTTGCGCCGATGGATATCGCCGCTCCCTGTACGTACTCCTTTGCGTTTCTTTCGCTTTCCGGACGCCACTGGCGTGATATGTAAACACCGGACGCCACTCCGGCAAAATATGAGTAATTCGGCCGAATTCCTCCGGAGGCCTTGTGTGCGACGAAAGTTTCGCCGATTGCGTGAAACGCTCTTTGCCGGATATCCTGCCTGTCTGAGTAAAAATAGCGTGGATCCTCACGCAGCAGAATTTTCAGGCCGGAGGTTACAGTATTGTCTACCGCTTTCTGGCCGAGCGAGGACGCGAATCGTTTGCCGTAACCCTCCATTCCCTGTCCCCATTCCGGAACAGAGTCAACAGCCTGATTGTACCCCGCGGAAAACGTGCTTGCGGCAATCGACATGGGACCGACGGTGGATTGCAGGTAAAGCTTAAATTTTTCGCCCGGCGTCGGCGGGGAATAGTTCGCCCCCGCAGATACCGCCCGCCGTTCCAATGCCGGAACGGCGTCATTCGTTTTCCCATGCGCCGACAAGGGAATTATAAACAAAAACAGCAACATTACTGGAACACGCATTCGCAAGATTACTTTCGGGTTTTTTATTATAAGTAAGACTGTCGTTTGTGATACGTTCCTTCAATAAACGTTCGAACGTTTATTGAAGGAACGTATCACCCTATTCATCAGCGGAACATTTTCAGGAGATGATCTTCCGGCGTCGGTTTCACTTTCATTTTTGCGACAACACGCGGCGCTGTTTCGATGTAGAAAATCGAAATTATTGCGATAGCGATACCTGCGAGCGCGGCCATCCACATCGGGGCATGAAGCCCAAGGCTGGGCATATCGGCCAACCAACCGGCAATTAAAGGCATTCCGGCCGCTCCCAGGGTTTCTCCGGTCGCGGTCGGAATGGCTACCGCCATACCGGCAATCTGCGGTGGTACGGATTCGGCGGGGATTGTTCCGACGTACATCGGATACATGCCGGCGCCAAAGAGCCCGAACAAAAAGAAAAATGTGCAAAAAACAGGCGTGGACGTTCCGACCGGCATCATGGCGACCAGAATACCAAAGACCGCGCATAGCAGCGCGGAAATTATCAACGCCTTTTTGCGGCCGATGACGTCCGAAATCGCACCCATAATGAATTCGCCAAGAAATCCTCCCAATCCGGACGCGGCGATTATGTAACCGCCCTGCATTATGGTGAATTGATGCACGTTCACCAGGAACAATGAAGCGAACGTCGTGTAAACGTAAAGCCATCCCATAACGGGGATACTGTTGATCGCCGATAAAAGAACGTTCTTGTATTTAAGGGCGTCGATCAGGCGGATTTTTCCTTTATCGTCTTGTTGCACAAGTTCCCTGTTTTTCCGCTGCTGGAGTGCCTTGGCGACCGAAGGCGCTTCTTTCATCACAACGAATATAAGGATACCTACGATGATGCCGGGAATCGACACTACATAAAACACTTTTCGCCAGTCGCCGAATTTTTCCAACAGCCAGCCGGCGGCCAGTGAGCCGATGCAAACACCTATCAGCATGAAAGCCCCGGTGACAAGACCCGCGTTCATCGCACGGCGGTGTTCCGGCGCTTCTTCGGAAAGCGTGCCGATGGCGGGACCAAACGGCCCGCCTTCAAAGAGCCCCAACCCTCCACGCACAACCAACATCTGCGTGAAAGTGTGCGTCAGTCCTGTAATCCAGGAAAAGACGCTGGCAAAAATCGTACAGAACGCAATGATTGGGCGTCGTCCAAAACGGTCGCCGAGCGCCGCAAACAGAAGCGTACCGAAAGCCCAAACCAGCCCGGTAATCGCGGCAAGCCAGGCAACCTGTGAATAAGAAAGTTGTAAATCTTCTTCAATTTTCGGCATTATCACGGCAATGACAATGCGCTGGATTCCGACAAAACCCCACATCAAACAGAAAAGCAAAGTCAGCTTCTGGTAATATCTCATGGTTTCACCTGTTGTAAATAACGGCGTTTTTCTTGTCCGCGCACAAACGCGAAACACACAATATATGCGTTTTTATTTATGAATGAAACGGAAAACTTATTGCGAATGTCGGTAAACGAACTTCGGAAGATATTTTCGGACAACGGCGTTGCTTTGCCGGTTTTGCCGCCGGATGAAATCATAAAAACGCTCGAAAACGATTCCCGCGCCGGAGTAAGACGGATTGCGCAGATGATTCGCCGCCGACACGAAAAGGAACAAAAGGAAAACACGCGACTGGAAAGCCTTCTCCGCTTTGAGAATAAATTGTGGGGCGAAGGATTTTGCAATATCGCCGGGGTGGACGAAGCCGGTATCGGCCCTCTTGCCGGCCCGGTAGTTGCGGCGGCAGTCGTTTTACCGCAAGGCTGTAAAATAAGAGGGCTTGACGATTCAAAAAAAATTTCGCGCCCCGCCGACCGGGAACTGCTGGAAGAAAGGATAAAAAAAGAAGCGCAATGTTGGGCCGTCGGACGGGCGGAAGCCGAAGAAATCGACCGCTTAAATATTTATCACGCGGGCATACTGGCGATGCGTCGCGCGGTGGACGGGTTGAGTATCCGGCCTGATTATCTGCTGGTGGACGCCCGCACGATTTCCGAATACTCCTGTCCGCAGCGCGGCGTGATTCACGGCGATGCACTTTCCATGAGCATCGCCGCGGCGTCAATTCTGGCAAAGACATGCCGCGACCGCGTAATGATGGAAATGGATGGTCATTATCCTGGATACGGTTTTGCGGCGCACAAAGGTTATCCGACGCCGGAACACATCAACGCGCTGCAAAAACTCGGCCCGTCGTCGATTCACCGCCGATCCTACGCACCGGTAAAAATAGTGGTTAGTGGTCAGTGACTGGTACCAGAAGTCGCGGACGTCTCGTTCGTAATTTTTGAAAAATGCAAACGAGACATCCGCGCTCCCAGCAAAATCAACCGTCAATCATTAAATCAATCCAAAACCGGCAATCCAAAATGGTTATCAAACTCTCATCACGGCCTTCAGCGCCTTGCCGTCGTGGGTATCCTTGACGGCTTCGTTGATCTGGTCAAGCGTGTAGAACGTGATAAGCCGGTCAAAGGGGAAGCGCCCGGCCTTGTAAAGATCAATCAACTGTGGGATGAAAATATCCGAAACGCAGTCGCCTTCGACCACGCCCTTGATTGTACGGCCGTCCAGAACGGTCTGCATTTCGAGGTTCACTTCCACGCCGACGGGCGCAACACCGAGCAGGGCGCAGGTTCCGCCCATCATGAGCGAGTCTACCGCCTGCCGGAAGACCTGTGGAATTCCGGTGCATTCGAGCGTGTATTTTGCGCCGCTGCCGGTCAGTTTTCTAATTTCTTCCACAGCGTTGCTTTCTTTGGAATTGATGACATGCGTCGCTCCGAATGATTTGGCAAGCTCCAGCCTTTCATTCATAATATCAACGCCGATGATTTTCGTGCAGCCGCAGATGACTGCCGCCATAATGGCGCTCAATCCGACTGATCCGACTCCGAAAACAACGATGGACGATCCCGGTTGTGGTTTTAGTGAATTTATGACACCGCCCGCGCCCGTCTGGATGCCGCAGCCCAGCGGCGCCAGAATTTCCAACGGCACGTCCGACTGAACCTTGACGGTGTTGCGTTCGTTAACCAGCGCGTAGGTGCCGAATGTGGATTGTCCAAAGAAAGAGCCGTAGATTGTTTCGTCGCCTTTTTTCATTGTGGCCGTACCGTCAGCGCGGCGACCACCGAAATTCAGTCTCCGAAAATCGACGCACCATCCCGGATGCGCTTCTTTGCACGCCTGGCATGCGCCGCAAAACATGAAGCTGGTGGCTACATGATCTCCCGGCTTGACTTTAGTAACCTTCGATCCGACTTTTTCCACGATGCCCGCACCTTCATGGCCGAACACGCCGGGAAGCGGAATCGGCATATACTGCATCTGCGCCACGAGGTCGGTATGGCACAGGCCGGTACTGACGATTTTGACCAGAACCTCATCATCTCTTGGTTCGTCAAGTTCGACTTCTTCAATAACAAAAGGTTTTCCCGCTTCACGCACAACGGCTGCTTTGATCTTCATAATTGATTCTCCCTGAGTTTGCCCGGATATTCATGGAGTACCCATGAATATCCAGTTAGTATAGCCCGCCGCTCCCGATTGCCACATCAGCCGGTGAACGGCGGAATCTATTCTATAAGAGATTCTTCAAAAGACACAAGCGCAGATTACACAATGCATGCAGATAAAAATATCGGAGTGCATCCAACCCTTTGACGGATATTTCGTTCTATTGCGGCTGTGTATATAATCTAAATTTTTATTTATGGAAGCGACGATATATGAAACCTGAAATCACTCATATTATTTACGACAACGACGGACTCCTGCTCGACACGGAACCTTTTTACACCGAGGCGCACGGAGAAGTCGCTGCCCGATACGGCAAAACCTTCGACTGGTCTATTAAATCAAAAATAATCGGTTTACGGGCCGAGGACTCCGCCCGCACATGTGTCGATGCGATGGGTATACCGCTCACCGCCGCTGAATATCTTGAGGCGCGCAAAGCAAAGCTCGAAGAACTATTTCCAAAAGCGGAACCGCTTCCCGGCGCCGTGCGCCTGACACGCTGGTTCGCGGAACGAGGCATACCGCAGGCGGTCGCCACAAGCGCCGAGCGTTACCACTTCGACCTGAAAGCTACGCGGCATGGCGAGTGGTATGCGCTTTTTAATTGCATCGTAACCGGAGATGATTCGGAAGTCGGACAGGGGAAACCCGCGCCGGACATCTTTTTGCTCGCGGCTCGAAGAATGAAGGCCGATCCGGAGCGTTGCCTGGTTTTTGAGGATGCTCCCTCCGGAATAGCCGCGGCCCGCGCCGCAGGCATGTATGCCATCGCCGTCCCCGATCCCCACATGGATCGCGGCGTTTACCATGACGCACATGAAATTTTAGGCAGTCTTGAGGAGTTTGATCCTTCACGTTGGGGATTTTAAGGAAAAACTGAGTAATTCCTGGACGATATAACCGAAATATTGTGATAAATTATACGGTTTGACTAAATAATTTTTTACCGTTTGGAGTGAAGATGTCAGATATAAGCGAGCGCATCGAATGCAGGGAATTACTGGATAAATTCATGCCGGCCGAAGAGGCGGTAAAACTGGTTTTAAACCACAACAGGATAGGAGTAAGCGGCTTCACGAAAACCGGTGAGCCAAAAGTATTTCTTCCCGCGCTGGCGCGCCATTTCGCGGAAAACGCGCCTGATAGCAGGGTCAGCCTGTTTACCGGCGCATCTTTATCGGAAGAAGTCGAAGGGCCGATCGCACCATACCTTGAGGAACGCGCTCCCTACATGTCCTCAAGCGCGTCGCGCAAGCGTATCCATGCCGGAGAAATGGATTTCGCCGACATTCATCTTTCGGCCTTCGCCCGCAACCTTGCCTATGGATTTTACGGCGATATTGATTTTGCCGTTGTCGAGGCATCGCGTATTCGCCCTGACGGAAGCGTTGTTTTATCCGGTTCCACAGGTATATCCGCCGAAGCGCTTACGCATGCCAAAAAAGTGATACTGGAAGTGAATACCACTATTCCGGATTACACAGGATTTCACGATATTGCTCTTCCAAGGATATATCCCGATATCAACTGGCCGATTCCAATTGTAAATATCGCCGATCGCGTCGGACTTCCCCATGTGAAATTCGACAAAAGCAAGGTCGTCGCGGTGATTAAGTCCGATATGCCGGATTACCCCGTGGCTTTCAAACCGGCCTCTCCGTCTGAGATTAAAATCGCACAAAATGTTATTGATTTTTTGCTGTATTGCCACAAGCGGTTTAACTGGGGCGACAAGCTGCCTCCGATACAATCAGGCGTGGGTAATATCGCCAACGCCATCGTCGGCGAACTATACGATTCACCTTTTAAGAAGATCAGGTTCTGGACGGAAGTTTTTCAGGACGGGATGATGCGCTACGTCGAAGACGATGAAAAGTTTGAAGGCGCGTCCGCAACCGCCGTTTCATTCTCTCAGTCGGCGCGGGACAATTTCCATCGCCTGTTCTCAAAATGCAGGGAAAAGCTGGTACTCCGGCCAATGTGGCTGTCCAATAACGGCGAGCTTATTACGCGCATGTTTGTCGTCGCCATGAATACCCCAATTGAAGTGGATATATTCGGACATGTCAATTCAACACATGTCGACGGCTCAAAAGTCATCAACGGGCTGGGCGGCAGTGGAGACTTTTTCCGTCACGCTTATCTGAGCATCGTGCATACGCCGTCGGTGCGCAAACTCAAGGATGGGCGCACGGTCAGTTGCGTGATGCCGTATGTGCGCCATATCGACCACACCGAGCACGATATCCATTGCGTTGTTACCGAACGGGGCTTCGCGGTTAATCTGCAAATTCGCTCGGCGCGCCGTCGCGCGGAAGATATAATTGAAAAATGCGCGCATCCGCATTTCCAGCCTATTTTGCGCGAATATCTGAAATCGGCCGGCGGTGGAAACGAGCCTCGCATGGCCGACATGGATACGATGCAGGGCTGGTGGAAAGAGTACGACGCGCTCTGCCGATCTTTTCCTACATAAATTAGCACGGCAACGGAATTTTGAAAAAAGGATTAAGCACTAAAACAACTAAAAGGCGAGAAGCTTTGTTCGGGGGACAATGGCGACCCGGAGGACACTGGACAGCGTCGCCATTGTCCCCACCGTCCCCCAAAATTCTGTCATTACTCCTTCCGGCGTTTCTATGTTTGTTTCTGGTGGCCTGTTCAGGCAAAAATGCGCCAGTCCCCGAAAAAAGTTTTATAATCACCGATCATGCGGGGCGCGCGGTCGGTTTCAGCAAAATTCCCAACAAAATAATCTCTCTCTCGCCGGGTATTACGGAGATCATTTTCGCTCTGGGCCTGAGTAACAAGCTCGTCGGAGTAACCTCGTTTTGCGATTATCCGGCGGAAGCTCAACGCATTGATCGTGTCGGCGGATACTCCACAGTTGATAAAGAAAAAGTAGTCGAAAAAATCGGCGGCGACGGAGACGGCGCCGTTATTTTTGCATCCACTCTGCACATCCAGCCCGGCGGCGTTTTATCGGATCTTGAACAATTAGGCTACAAGGCGGTAGTGTTGGAAGCCCATACAATTGAACAGCTTTTCAATTGCATGAAACTGATAAACGAAATAAGCGGCGGTGGTTCAGCCGCCGAAGTTGTTATCCAGTCACTGGAAGCCCGCGCCCATGTCATAAAATCCGGAATCAGCGCCGACACCCGAAAAGTTACCGTTATGCACGAGGTTTTCGGCGGCCATTGGGTTGCCGGCTCCGATACTCTGGAAAATGACATAATTACCATCGCCGGCGGCATCAATATAGGCGCTCCCATAGGCAGCGGCTACGGCCAGATCAACATCGAGGGTATTATTGACGCCAACCCTGATAAAATAATTATTGTTTCCCAAATGGGTACAATGGTCGACGGCCTGGTTTCCAGCGAAATTACGGACAATCCTGTTTTCAGAGTGCTGGATGCCGTGAAGAACCGCCGGATTTATGTAATTGACGCCGATATCGTTTCCCGCAGCGGCCCGCGCGCCGTGGACGGACTGGAAGAATATGCTAGAATCCTGCACCCTGAGATTTTCTGCGATTACGCTTTTCCAAACTAATCCGGATATGAGGCAAAATGGATAACAATCAAAATCCGGCGAATACAAACTCCTGCGCGACGGAAAAAAAAATCGGTCGCTTCCGAAAGCAGATCTTTTCTTTGCTGGTTTTAGCGCCGGTTCTTCTGGTGGTTATGGCGGTCGCCACCGGTCTGGGTTCCGTCAACGTACCTTTCGGACATACTTTAGGCATCATTTCTTCCAGGCTGCTATTTTTTTTGGATTTCAGCAATCCTTCATGGACGAATTCGCAGGCTGTAATAATTTTTGACGTGCGCCTTCCGCGTGTCGTCATGGCGGCCCTGTGCGGGGCAGCCCTTGCCATGGCCGGCGCCGTCTATCAGGGGCTTTTCCGCAATCCGCTGGCTGATCCATATTTAATAGGCGTTTCTCAGGGCGCGGCTTTCGGTGCTGTTCTGGCTATTTTTCTGCCTGTAAGTTGGAACGCTTTCAACGTATGGATGATTCCCGCATTCGCGTTTTCCGGCGCGCTTTTAGTCACGTTTCTGGTATATCGCATCGCAATAACAGGTAATATATTGCCTGCAACCACGCTGATCCTCGCCGGCATCGCCCTAGGCGCCTTTTTTTCTGCGGGCGTGTCTTACATCATATCCATTTCGGGCGTTAAAACAGGCAGCATGGTGCTATGGCTAATGGGCAGTTTTAATAATGCCATGTGGAACGAAGTGCGGGTAACGCTTCCCATTGTGCTGGCGGGCTTATTTGTTCTCATTCTATTCGGACGTTCTCTAAACGTTATGCAGTTGGGCGACGAACAGGCCAAACAGCTTGGTTTAAATGTGGAGCGCGATAAGAAAATACTTCTGGCTGCTTCCACCATTATCGTTGCCGCCGCCGTTTCTTTTATCGGCATCATTGGTTTTGTCGGTATTATCATCCCGCACGCCGTGCGCTTGCTCTGGGGGCCCGATTATCGCTTTTTATTACCGTTGTCCGCTTTATTGGGCGCCGTATTTATAGTGACGACCGACATTGCGGCGCGCGTTTTATTTGCTCCGGCCGAAATCCCCGTCGGCGTCATCACAGCCGCGTGCGGCGCGCCCTTCTTCCTATATTTGCTGCGCAAAAAAATAAAGAGTATTTTCTGAAAATGAACAATTACGAGATTAACTTAACAGAAGTCTCTCTCGCCTACGGCAATTCAGAAGTAGTCCATAAAGTTTCTTTTGGAATTAAACGCGGCGTTTTCGCGGGACTGGTAGGCCCTAACGGCAGCGGCAAAACCACGATAATCAAAAGCCTTTCTCGTATTTTGGAACCCGTTCACGGGCGAATATCACTGCGCGGACAAAATATCAAAGACCTGAAACAAAAAGACCTGGCCAGGCTTTTAGCCGTGGTACCGCAAAATGCCGTATTACCGTCGCTTTTTACGGCTTTTGAAATCGTTCTTATGGGCAGAAACCCGCACAAGGGTTTTTTAAGCTATGAAAACGAAAACGATATGTCCATGGTACGTAACGCCATGGAAAAAACCGACACATGGCGCTTTCGGGATCGCCGTATTCATGAATTATCGGGAGGTGAAATTCAAAGCGTGGTTATCGCCCGCGCTCTGACTCAGGACACGGTTATAATCGTACTGGACGAACCGACGGCGGCTTTAGACGTAGCCCGCCAGATTGAAATTCTTAACTTCCTGCGCAGTCATTGTAAGGAGCGCAATAAAACCATTATTGCCGCCATTCATGACCTGAACCTCGCCGCTCATTATTGCGACCGCATGATTTTACTGAAAAAGGGCGGCATTTTTATAGATGACGCTCCATCTAAAGTAATCACAAACGAGAATCTTACGGCAGTATACGGCGGCGGCAGCTATGTTTATCCACATCCCTTGTCGGGACTACCCGCCGTTTTACCGATGGTCGATTAGGAAACGCTGAGTAATTCGCTTAATCGAGCGCGGCGGCAAGCCGATTTATGGAAAGCGGGAGCAAGCTCCCGCTTTCCATAAATCGGCATTTCCTAAAATTTTAGTGGGAAATCAACAGCCAGGCCGAAATGTTCCTTCATTGCGGCTCTTAATTCCTGTTCGTCGGCCAGCGTTTTTTCGGAAGTGTTGCCGTCGTCATGTATTTTTAGCACGTTTCCGGATAAAGTGGCGCTGCCGGTTTCCCTTACCAGATTAAGCAGGCGGCCCTTACGGAACATCGACTCCCTGCCCCTTGACTGAAACTCGTTGAGCGCAAGGAAATCAACAGGGTCGCACGGCTCTTCCCCAAAAAGTAGCAGCCGCTCTCTTTTACCGTCCACTATTCTGTATATGGTGGTTCCGGATTTACCTTTTTCAATTTCGAAAACATTTGAGCCCGATTCCTGAAAGCCGACGACGTCGAGATACAGTGCGCCCTGCGGCGACGGGCCGCCAAAACCAACGTCGCAGAAATAGCGTGTGCCGTCTATCGTCACTATTGTCGCCCTGTGTGAAATGGGCATAACATCCGGAAAATTCCACACGACCCGAACGGCTATGGCGTAGCAATCGTATCCGAGGCTTTTGAGCAGGCTCATAAAAGCGGCGTTCAGCTCAAAGCAATATCCACCGCGGCGGCGTAACACGATTTTGTCGTACAATTCCGGTATGTGCAGCGAAATATCCATATCTGCGTCGAATATGTCGAGGTTTTCAAAAGGTACGGTTCTCTGATGACAAAGAACCAGCCTGTCAAGAGTTTCTTTATCGGGCGCATTGATTGAGCTTATCCCGATTCGTTCCAGGTAGAGTTTGCTGTCCGGAAGCGGCGAGTACAACGGCTTGAAATCAAACATGATAAAATTTCCTCTAAAAATAAATTATCGCCCCAGGAAACGCTGAATAAACGCCCGTGCGGGATGAAGCACAAGGCGCACGGAGCACAGAAACCGAGGCATATGACGGGTCTGGTTACGAGCACCGCGCAACGCAGCGATTCGCCCGCACAGCGAATTAATCAGCGTTTCCCTAAGGCGCAAGCAGCTGGATCGTACCCAGTCCATCCAGTCCGGTTTTCAAAACGGGCAGCGGGCCGCGAACCAGAAGAACATCGCCGTCCGGAAAAAACCACGCGTCCGCTGCTTTTCGCACCGCTTCGGCGTCGCTACGCCGCACTCGGTTAAAGAACAGGCTTATATAATTGCTCCCCAGCCTGAAAAGCTCGGCATCAAGCAGGGTATTGCACAAACCGTCGACTGTTTTGAGCTTACCGTTAAATTCATCAATCATACTTTGTCGGGCGGATGCAATCTCTTCATCTGTTACGGTTGTCTGCTTCATTTCCTCAACGACCGTAAGCACATCGCGGATCTGGTCAAGCGCCTGATCCGCCGCCGCCTGTCCCTGGATGTAAAACGGGCTGGCAAGACGCCGGCCTTCCGCGGAGACGGTCAATAGCGACGTCGGCAGGAGTTTGTTGATCCTTTCCTCCAGAACACGGGCGGCTAAAAGCGCGCTGGTGTAATCCGGTTCTTCGTAGCGTGGAAACATCCCGCCGAGGATAAACTGGGCGGCGGGTGATTCCCGATCGTTTTCAACGTGTATTTCCCTGCCGGATGGGTTACGAGGTCGGGCAAACGTAAACGGAATTTCATCGTTTCTCACCCATAAGCCCCATATGCGCGCGACATACCGATGCGCCGCCGTCGGATCGAGATTGCCCACGATCTGAAGCGCCGCCTGATTCGGTGAAAAGAATCGTCGATAGAAATAACGGACATCTCCGAGGGTAATATCACTTACGCTTTCGGGAGTCCCTTCCAGCGGCCGGCTGTAGGTGGTTCCCTGAAACAGTACGGATTCAAATTGATTATGAATACGTCTGCGAGGGTCGGGCGGCTTTTGCAGATCATCAAGTATCGACTGTTTTACTGCGGTAAAATCGGCTTCTTCAAAACGGGCTTCCCCTACAATTTCATATAGAAGCAGCAGCGCGCGCTCAAAACCGGCGGAACGGACGCGCATTAAAATACGTATTCCATCCCAGTCACAGCGTATATCAATCGAAGCACCCAGGCTTTCAAGCTCCGCCAGAATATCCCGTTCAGAGCGATCGGCGGTTGACTTCATCAGCATCCGAATAACAAGGTTGGTCAGGCCGCCCTTTCCTTCAGGATCGAAAGCCGCGCCGTAACGTAAAACCAAACCCGCCGTCATGGAATCTCCGAATTGCCGCGTGGGCGCCAGGGTAACCTGCAGGTCATTCAGCAGCCGCCGGCTGTTAAGATCCGGAACCACGTCCTGCGCCGCCGAGGTAATCGCGGCTACGCAAATAAGCACCGCAGCCGGCAGTATTTTCGTACATATCTTTTTATTCATCATTTCGTTAATTCCAGAAATTATAGGTATAGTTTCCATCATCTGAAAATTACCGCAACTTCTTTCTTAAACCGGTAATTTTCTCATGAAATCCCTTATTTTTGGGCGAGTCGGGATTTTTCTCAATCACGGCTTCAAGCGTTTGTATGGCTTTAGTCAGCTCATTGTTTTTTTCATAAGCGCGGGCAAGGGCTTCATGGGCCGGTATGGAATTCTCCTGCCAGGATATGGCGTCAAGATAACGGCTGATGGCTGCTGAATAATTCCGCTTTTTGAAATAGGTATTACCTATATCAAGATTTTCTTTCGCTTGATCGGGATTGGGTTCTTTGGGTGACCCGGGTTCCGGTTTTTTTTCATCGGCGATGTCGGCATCACGGATAAGTACAGGTTTTCTTGTCGTCTGCGGGATGTCCTGTGCCGAAACCGCCGCCGGAAACAGCAGAAATAATGCAATAAAAAATCTTCGAAATATCATAATCCACAAATTCATTATCCGTTAAATTTAGCGGATAATTTCCCCATTGTCAAAACAGCAGGGTAAGACTACAATTGCACCAATCCGGTTCAATTTGATCAGGCACAGACCTTATTAATTCAGGGAAATGTGCTGTTCTTCCGGAAAAAGCTCTAATAGTTTAGATTTGCAACCCAAGTTTGGAGAACTAATTATGGTAAACAGAAAACTCATACGTCCAAGTTTATCCGAGATCAAGGATCAGATGCCTCGTTATGGATCAGCGCCGCGTAAGCGCGTTCCTCCCGAGGTAACCAACGCGGAAAACTATTATTATTTAAAACAAATGGCCGCCAAAACTCCAATGGTCGTCAAACTCACGGACGGCGAGGATATTCGCGGCGTTATCGAGTGGTATGACAAAAATTGTATCAAGGTACATCGTTCGGATGGGCCGAACCTGCTTATCCCAAAGCATATGATCAAGTATATCTATAAACAGAACGAAGACCTGGAACCCGACGAAGCGGACTTTGAATATACACAGTCGAACACACGAGACTATGAAAGTGGAAGCGCTGAGTAAGTTGAAATGATAGTTCCAAGGCTTGGCGTCACTATCGGCGACCCCGCCGGCATCGGCCCAGAAATTTCGTTGCTTTCAGCCGCTGAAACTGAATTTTCGGGAAATTGCCTGGTTCTTTTCGGCGATTATGACCAGTTGCTTGACCGCGCTACGGCAATAAAACTGCCGTTTCAGTTTGAGCGTATAACTTTTGAAGAATTGACGGCGGGAACTCCTCTGCCGGAACGTTGCATAGTGGATGTTCCGGCGGGCGAAATCACGGTCGGAACAGGATCGGAAGCCTCCGGCAAAGCTGCGGCGCAAAATATAATAAAATGCGCGGAAGCCTGCCTCCGCGGCGCGCTTGACGCCATCGTAACGGCACCTATCAATAAGAAATGTTTTCAGGCGGCAGGCTATCATTTTCCCGGACACACGGAATTTCTGGCGCATCTTGCGCAAACATTCTCACAAACGCCGGATAAATCGCCTGAAATTGCAATGGCGTTTCTCACTGACCGACTGAAAGTCGTTCTGGCCACGATTCATGATTCGATGCAGACGGTTATTGACACGATCTCGCCCGAACTGATTTTTCGTAAACTTTCCATTATTCTAACGGAGTTTCCGAAACTTAGGCTTCCCTGCGGGCGCGTCGCGGTAGCGGGACTTAATCCTCACGCCGGCGAAGAAGGATTAATGGGCTCTGAAGACCTGATGAATATACTTCCCGGAATTATCGAAGCCCGCAAGCTTTTTCCAAAAGCCGTGATTGAAGGGCCTCTACCGGGCGACACGATTTTTTTTCGGGCATATCGCGGGGAATTCGACGTCGTCCTTGCCATGTATCACGACCAGGGGCTCGCGCCCGTCAAGCTTATCGGATTTGGAGAATCGGTAAACGTAACGCTCGGACTTCCCGTTATACGCACATCAGTTGACCACGGCACGGCTTATGAACTTGCGGGAAAAGGAACAGCCCGGCACGAAAGCATGAATTCCGCCATACGCTGGGCGCTACGCCTGATTGAGGGACGCCGTTTGAACCACGAATAAAAATAAATTCGATAAAGCGCCTGCGGCGCTTACCTTGTCTGCTATTCGTGTCCATTCGTGGTTCAAAATTAGCTGCGCCGGCGGGCTACAGTTCGCCGCAGTCGGATATCGTTATTTTCGCCTGCGGTTGACCTGATTGTGTGCCGTAGCTTTCCATCTTTTTGACGACATCCATTCCTTCCACCACGGAACCGAAAACGACATGACGGCCGTCAAGCCACGATGTCGGTATGGTGCAGATGAAAAACTGGGAGCCGTTGGTGTCGGGCCCGGCATTGGCCATGCTGAGGATTCCCGGTTCGGTGTGCTTCAATGTGAAGTTCTCGTCGGCAAATTTCGTTCCGTAGATGGATTTGCCTCCGGTTCCGTTGTGATTGGTAAAGTCGCCACCCTGGCACATGAATTCAGGGATAATCCGGTGAAAAGACGAGTCCTTGTATCCGAAACCTTTTTCTCCGGTACACAGGGCGCGGAAATTTTCCGCCGTTTGCGGCACAATGTCGGATCGCAATTCAAACACGACACGGCCGATTGGGGTGTCATCGGCGGAAATATCCATAAAACAGCGGGGCAATCCAGTATTTTCGGCAGTATCCATAATATTTCTCCTTCAAGTTTTTAACTGTTATTTCAACGGGATTTCGTATGTCCAGCCGAAAGGATCGGCCAGGTGGCCCCACTGAATTCCGGTAAGCGTGTCATAGAGTTTTCGGGACAATTGGCCGATGCCGCCGTCACCTACACGAAGAAGTTCGCCGTTTATGCTGAAAGCGCCGATGGGAGATATTACGGCCGCGGTTCCCGTGCCGAACGACTCGCACAGATCGCCCGATCGCGCGGCGGAATAAAGCTCGTCAATGGAGATTCGGCGTTCTGAAACCTTGACGTCCCAGGAACGCAGCAGATCCATTACGGAAGATCGCGTGACACCGGGAAGGATGCTTCCGCCCAGTTCCGGCGTGATTACTTCATCGCCGATCCGGAACATCACGTTCATAGTGCCGACTTCTTCAATGTATTTCTTCTCAACTCCGTCCAGCCAGAGAACCTGCGTGAAGCCGAGTTTTTCAGCTTTTTTTTGAGCTATAAGGGATGAGGCATAGTTGCCGCCGCATTTCGTAAAGCCCGTCCCGCCTCTAACGGCACGGATATATTCGTCCTCAAGATAAATCCTGACTGGATTCAATCCTTCCGGGTAATACGCGCCGACCGGACTTGCGATAATAAGCATCTGGAACTGCCTGGAAACGCGTACACCGAGATGCGGCTCGTCGGCGATCATGAACGGGCGCAGATAAAGCGACGTGTCGGGTTCACGCGGAACCCAGTCCTGCTCCGTCTGCACAAACGTTTTAAGCGCTTCAAGGAAATAATCCTCCGGAAAATCGGGCATACAGATACGGGTTGCCGAAGAATTAAGGCGCCTGGCGTTCTCCACCGGACGAAACAGCAGGATACGTCCGTCTTTCGCGGCGTATGCTTTAAGCCCCTCAAACACTTCCATTGCGTAATGAAGCACCATTGCGGCCGGATCAAGCGATATGGGAGCGTATGGAACCACACGTAAATCATGCCAGCCGGAACCTTCCGTATAATCCGCGACAAACATGTGGTCGGTGTAGTATCGCCCGAAGGACAGGTTGTTCCAGTCCGGCTTTGCTTTGGGCCTGCTCGTTCGTTCAACTCTGATATTCATTAAAATAACTCCTTGAGCAAAATAATTAATTTACTACGTCTTTGGTAAAAGCTGAATATCAAATACACTTAAGGGCGCACTACGTAAAAGTTTTGAGACATGGGAACAATTCACTAAAACTTTTACGTCGCGTGCCCAGCCGTGCGAGCGAATCGCATACCCGGATATTTCACGGGAGTCGCCGAAAAACAATGCCTTTTTATGAAATTTCCAGTAGAATCCATGTGAATATCACGTTTAGCCGATATTCATGGGGATTCCGCCGTTATTCCGGTGAAAATTAAACGGGAGGCAGGCGTGAATATAATTTTTTTACGGGCAATTCCGGAAATCGGTCAAGGCAAGATAATTACGTAATTCGCTATGCATAAAACCAAATTACGAAATTTTGAAAAACTAGTTTTCTTGGCATTTTTATTAATTGTGTCGCATACGCAAATGTTTGCGCAAAATCAGGACATATTTTCCGAAGAAGAACCGAGCGCCACCGAGCAGTTTGAAAAATCGCTTGACTGGGCGGGTAATAGCGGTGAATTGCAGATAATAACCCTTTTACTATACACATTCACGACTGTTTTAGTGGTTGTTTTGCTTACAATTTACGGAATTCATCGTGCAGGCAAATCCAGAGAGGAACGGATGAAATTGGCCTGCGAAAAATTTAACAAACAGGCCGACGGCTTGAAATTGAACCCGGACAACGTATCCCTGCTGGCGGACGTAGCCAGGTATTCCAACGTAAAGACTCCTTCTTCGATATTCAAATCTCCGGATGTCTTTGAAAAATCGCTCGAAACTTTTTATGAAAAACAAAAAAAGCCGGCGTCGAACGAAGAACTTGCGCATGTAAGAGAGCTCAGGCAAACGCTGGGATTTTTGCCGCTTCCAAATGAAGTAGCCTATACGTCGACGAGACAGTTCAGCGACGGCTTTAGATGCGCGGTTCAAATATCGGGAGGTGAAAAAGCCAGCCATAAAGGCGTATGCATAATATCAAACGTGGGTGAAAATGAATGGTCCATTGATCGCCCCGAAGGGCCTGCGGTAGCTCCGGGCACTCCTATCAGCATAGATATCACAAGACCCGGTGACGCGAGATATTCGATAAAAACCCGGGTCGTAAAAGATTCGGGAGATGAACTTCTTTTAAGCCACTCAAATAAAATAATCAGATCGCAGCAGCGGAATTGGGCGCGCGTAAAAGTGAACATTGTTGCGACGGTAACGGAAATAGGGAGCGACCGCGCCGGCGAAGTCTTTACCGGAGAGATAATTGATATGTCCGGCGGCGGCTTCGGCGTTCTATCCCTTCCGGCAAAATTGCAAAATGGCTCGAAGTTAAGCATCTCTTTTGATTTGCCGGGGTATGGATCGGTAACTGTCGCGGTGAAGGTAATGAGATTGGCGGGGCGATTTGGGAACGATCCTTCAAAGATTATTCATGGCGTGGCGTTCGAGGGAGATATCGGCAGAATCAGGGAACAGATATTGCAATATGTGAATGAAAGACAGCGGCAGGATAAAATGTCAAAGCGAGGCAAAGGAAGCACTGATTAATTCGTTGCGCGGGCGAATCGCTGCGTTGCGCGATGCTCGTAACCTCGACATATGGTGTTGATATATGCCTTCGGTTCCTGCGCTCCGTGCGCCTTGCGCTTCATCCCGCGCAGCGAATTAATCAGTGTTTTCAAAAGAGCTTTAATGGGAGTATGAATATTGATGTAAAAGAAACATAAAACAAACTACGAGGTGTCAATCCATGGCTGGAGACAAAATTAAAACGAACACCGCCGGGGAAAAGAGACTTTCCCGGCGAGCTTTCGTCGTAGGGAGCGGAACCGCTCTCGCCGGCGGAGCAATAGGCGCGGCGGTCGCCGTTACGACGACCATAGAGGCCGAAGCCGCGCAGCAAAAGGCCGTCTATCCACGTTCAACCAGATATCTGGTTTACGACAGCAGAAACTGTGCCGGTTGTATGGGCTGCATGTTTGCCTGTTCACTTGTTCATGACGGAGCGACAAGCCTGTCGTACTCCAGAATCCAGGTACACAGGGCGGTACTCAAAAAATATCCGACGGACATACAACAGCATGTCTGCCGGCAGTGTCCCACGCCCTTATGCGTTGAAAACTGCCCTACGGGCGCCTGTCACGTCAGCGCGGAAAACGGCAACGTTCGCATGATAGACGAAGCGAAATGCGTCGGCTGTCAGATGTGCCTCAATTCCTGTCCGCAGATTCCACACCGCATCATCTGGGACCCGGAAAAGAAAAAATGCACCAAGTGCGATATGTGCGCAAACACGCCGTATTACAACAAAAAAGGCGGGGCCGACGGGGCGCAGGCATGCGTCGAAGTCTGTCCCGCCAATTCACTGAAAGTCGTCGACGAGATGCCTGAACAGGCCGATCTCCGAGGCTATGACCGCAATCTGCAGCCGCCTCCAAAACCCAAGGGGGCATTCGGCGCGAAACAAGGTGGAGCACCGGGTGCAAAACCGGGCGGAAACTAAACAGGGAAAGGAGGCGATTTTATGGCTACACCAGGATTTGGCGGTAAACTTTTAGTGGTCAATCTTACGACCGGAGAAATCATCAAACTCGATACAGAGAAATACGAAAAATACGGTGGCGGAATCGGATTTGGCGCGGCGCTTTTCTGGGAATACTGTGTTGCTCCCGGCAATTGGGACATGCAGGACGCCTTTGATTCACGCAACATGGTTTCACTTATGACCGGCGCAGTTGCCGGTACGGGCGTTCCCGCCGGCGCGCGCACGAGCGTTTCCGGCTTGTCGCCGCAGTGTTATCCGATTCAGTGGTTCAGCCACAGCAATTTCGGAGGCATGTTCGCCACGATGATGAAAATGGCGGGATGGAACGGCGTGTCCGTCATAGGCCGCGCGGAAAATCCCGTTTACATTAATATCGTAGACGACAAAGTAACGATTGAGGACGCAAGGGATTTGTGGGGACTTAACTCATGGGAATGCCAGGAGGAAATCTGGAAGAAATCCGGCGTTCGCTTCGGTGAGGAATGGTGGAGGCTGGATAACGGCTATTCTCTGCAGCGGCCGCAGATCGTCACCATGGGCGCGGCGGGCGAGAACCTGACGCGCATTTCCTCGCTTGTTCACGGCGGCGGCAGCGGCGCCGGCCAGGGCGCCTTCGGCAGCGTGTTCGGATCCAAAAATCTTAAAGCCGTTGCTGTTCTGGGTACGGGAAGAATCAAAATCGCCGACCCGAAAGCGCTGAAAGATACGCGTGAATGGTGGGAAACAAATTGGCCTCGTCCCACGGGCGGTTTAGGTGTCAGTCCGGCCGGCGGCGGAGCGTCCGCGTGTTCAGGTTGCGGTAATCCCCGTTTCTGCCACAACCGCAACCGCACTTTCGGTCAGGACTCGGACGGCTGCGCTGAAGGCTCATTGTACTATCTTGTCGATCATCCCGTCGATATGCAGGCAAATGCGCGCGGGGCCGACATCTGTCAGCAGTATAGTATTAACGGCATGGAGTGCTGCTTTCAGGGGCCTCTATCTTTCGATACTTCCCATAACAAGGATTTTCCGATTCAGCCTAAGATTCCCGCCTATCTCGCGCTCGGCTGGTATATGAAAACCATGTACGACATGGGGGTCATCGGCCCCGGAACCAGATTTGATATAAGTCCGTTGCCGATGGAGAAATACGGCACCAGAGAGTTCATGGAAATCTACAGTTACGCGATCGCCAATCGTGTAGGCATCGGCAACCTTCTGGCGGAAGGCGCAAGTCGGTTCTGCGAAGCGCTTGGGCGGACGGATGATTTCAATGTGCTCTGCCGCCGGACGCCGTGGGGTTTCGTAGATCACTGGTCCATGCCCAACGTGGAATGGGCGTACAGCAGCCTGCTGGATT